>OGFW01001545.1_pt1 | contig 17403 bp, 15 predicted proteins | sample 1570991 | NCBI WGS metagenome assembly OGFW01 (sample SAMEA2582074, study PRJEB24529) | metagenome | biome: Human gut stool | place: China | collected 2011
CTGTTCGAATCCCTCCGGGTCCTGAATAAAAAGAAAACTCCGTGTCAGCAGACACGGAGTTTTGCTTTTTATGGACCTGGAGGGATTCGAACCCTTGACCTCTCGGATGCGAACCGAACGCTCTCCCATGCGGACCTTAAAGAAGCCCCCAAAGGACAAAACATTTCTTTGAGAAAACGGCAAAAAATATAGGCGTAATGCGGGTTTTTGGACGAGCATTGCTTTCGAGAAAAAATTGCCATTTTTGCTTCAATGCAAAAAAGTCACACTTCAGGAGAAATGCGCTTCAGATGCGATTTGAACGGGCGACCATCTGAATACTTCTTGCGGATCATGCACCGTATGGGGATGATTCGGATTATATCCCCTGTGCAATAAAATCAACGAGAAACAGTTAGATTTTTTCTGGCTGTTTCTTTTTTATTGCACAAATCGGCAAAAACAGTGCCGACGGTTACGCACCCAACGAAGATGAAAATGCCTAAAAAAGATATCAAATATCGCGTTGCTCTATACAAAATATAGCAATCGGTATACGCACCATAGAACATATACGGTATAACGTCAATTTTTGTACATATCTCAATTGAATGACTGGAGGTGAGTTTTCAAAATGCCTGTTATTTATGTTGCAAAAACATCTTCCTACGCACGAAGAATCACGTTCGTTTTAGGACAGACGGTTGAAAAACAGCATGATCCTTGATTATTTCTACGGGCAAACCGGAGAACTGTTTTCGTTCTACCGCATTCCCAAGGCTCTTTTTCAGGAGCCACGGTTCCAGAGTCTGTCCACCGATGCAAAAACCCTGTACGGCATCCTGCTGGACCGCATGAGCCTGTCTGTGAAAAACGGCTGGCTGGACGAGCAGAACCGGGTGTTCATCATCTTCACGATAGAGGATGTCAAGAGGGCGTTGTGTTGCGCAGACAACAAAGCGACCAAGCTGCTCCGGGAACTCGAAAAGTTTGGTTTGATTGAACGAAAACGCAGAGGTCTGGGAAAGCCAAGTTTGGTGTATGTGAAGAACTTTTCGGCAGAATCGTCAAAATCAATATTCCAGAATCGTGATTTTCACGATTCTGGAGGCTTCAAAAACGCAAGTCAAGACCCTTCAAAATCACGATGTAATAAGACTAAAGAGAATGATACTGAAATGAGTGAGACTGATCCCTTCTATTCTGAAGAAGCGGATGAGATGAGCAAACGCACCCAACTGGAAGAATTTTTTTCTCAGTCTTTAGAGGTGGAACTTCTGCTCCGGCTCTGCCCGGACGATGAGGACACCATCTATCAAATCGTGGATTTACTGGTAGACACCTGTGCCACCAAACGCAAGATGCTGCACATCGCCGGGGACGATAAGCCCGCCGAGGTGGTACGCAGCCGCTTTATGAAGCTGAACGCCGACCATATCCGCTTTGTGCTGAAGTGCCTTGCAGAGAACAGCAGCCCGATCCGAAACATGAAACAATACCTGCTCGCTTCTCTGTACAACGCACCCACCACGATGCAGCTTTCCTACCAGAACCAAACCAACCACGACTTTGCGTGTGGTTCTCCGAGGAGGTGATACCCCCCAAAGAGCCTGTTATTCAGGACTGTGCACACAGGCTTTTTTCTTTTTTGGAAAATATTTCAAACTCATGCAATTCCGAGGGCGGCTCATTCGTATCCAGAATGTAGCGATGAAAACCGGGTGCACACCCCGGCAGTGACACACAATAAGAAGAGGGGATATATCATTATGAAAAAGACGGTTTCTGTTTGCATGACGGCTGTGATGGCCCTTTCCCTGCTGGCAGGCGGTGCGGTACAGGCATACGCACTTTCGGCAGAGACGGTGGAACCGGTTTTTGCCGTGGCTGAGGAAAACTGTATTTCCAGCAGTTGGAAGCGTGCTTCCGACCCGGCACTGACAGAGAAAGTCCGCAAAGTGTTCGATAAGGCCTTTGATGGTCTGGAGGGCGTTTCCTATACACCTGTAGCCCTGCTGGCAAGCCGCACCACCGGCTCCGGTATCCAGTACCGCGTCCTGTGCAAGGCGACTGTCGTCGTACCGGGCGCACAGGAAGAGTATGTGGTGGTCACGCTGCAGCACAGCTGGCTGAGCAAAGCAGAAATTCTGGACATCGGCGATCCACTGTGCCTGACAAATCTGGACTATGAGGAAGGCGCTGTGGGCGCTTGCCAGGAAGCCGAGTCCCCCGCCATGACAGAGGAAGCCACGGCAGCGTTCAACAAGGCCACCGAGGGCTTTGTGGGCGTGGACTATGTGCCGGTGGCTCTGTTGAGCACCCAGACCGTGGCAGGCACGAACTACCGCATCCTGTGCGAAGCAACCACGGTTTATCCGGGTGCTGAGATGCACTATGCCGTCGTGAACGTGTATGAAAGTCTGGAAGGCAATGCCAACATCATCAGCGCGACCGATAGATATGTGAGCTAAGGGAGAGTTTTTGATTCAGAAGGTCCTCCGCTGCACCTTGGGTATATTCAGCAGAAACATTTATTTTGATATTACAAACAAGCCAGACCTGTCGGTCTGGCTTGTTTGCTGTTCCACGGAGTGGGCGTGGAGGAAAAGTACTCCGCAGCATAACCTCAAAGCTGTGAGCCTTTTTATTTGACTCGTCCCTTTCGCTGTTGTCACTCTGCCTGTATCTCTTCCACCAGCGGCAGATAGTCGGCACAGTATTTCCGGTATAGCGGCTGCACCAGTTGCCGGAAGTTCTGCATTTCTTCTTCGGGCAGCGGCAGTTCCCGGCACCCGTCAGCCAATGCCGCTTTTCGGGCAGCTGCTTCCTCCTGTGCCCAGAGCTGGCGCTCATACTGCGCCGATGCCCGGGCGCATTTCTGCAGAATCTGCTGGTACTCCTCCGGCAGTGCATCCCATGTGCGGACGGAAGCCAGCTGCACCTCCGGTACACGGCTGTGCTCATCGGCCATATAGTACCGCGCCACCTTATAGTGCTCCATGGAATAGTAGGCTGGCCAGTTGTTTTCGGCGGCATCGATCTGCCCGGTCTCAAACGCCGAGTACACGTCGCTGTAAGCCGTGGTCTCCGGCACCGCACCCAGCAGGCGGATCATGTCGATCACGATCTGCGAGTTCTGCACGCGGATGGTCTTGCCCTGTAAATCGTTCAGGCTGCGCACCGGCTGACGGGCATAGAACGAGCGGGCACCCGCGTCGTACCAGCTCAGGCCCACCCGCCCCTGCGCGGTAAAGTCCTGAAAAAACTCTGCTCCGATGCTGCCGTCCAGCACGCGCCACATGTGGTCGGCATCCCGGTAGAGATACGGCAGCAACAGCACGTTGAGCCGGGGCAGATCGTCCGTGGCCACCGAGAGCGACACACGGGCAAAATCTACGCCGCCAATGGCAAGCTGCTCCCACACCTGCTGTTCCGAGCCGTACTCGCCGTTCGCTTTGACCTGAATGACCACCTTGCCCCCGGTCTGCTGCTGCACAAGGTCTGCAAAATACTGTGCGCCCTGTGTGGTGGGGTACCCGGCGGGCTGGTTGTCGGCATAGGTCAGCACATAGTCCGGTGTGGTCTGCGGCTTTGCACTACAGCCTGCCAGCTGCAAGGCTGCAAAGCCCAGCCCGGCTAAAAAGGTCCGTCTGCGCATGGTGTCTCCCTCCCTTTGCAGATAGTATAGCGCACAAGACTGCCTTTGTGCAAGAGACAAGAAAAGGCGGTGCCCGCCGCAAAGCAGGTACCACCTTTTAGGAGAAGAAAAAGGAGATGTCTCAGTTACATCAGGCCCATTGCCTGCGGCAGTGCGGTAGACACTGCCGGGATAAAGGTGACCAGCAGCAGGCCGCCGATGATGGCCACATAGTACATAAGCATATACGGCATGACCTTGGAAAGCGAGGTGCGGCCCACCTTGATGCCTACGAACAGTGCGTTGCCCACAGGCGGGGTGATGTTGCCGATGCAAAGGTTATACACGAGGATCAGACCGAACTGGATGGTGCTCATGCCAAAGCTCTGGCAGATGGGCAGGAACAGCGGGGTGAAGATGAGGATGGCCGGGGTCACATCCATAAAGGTGCCGGACACCAGCAGGATCACGTTCATGATGAGCAGGATAATGTACTTATTGCTGGTCAGGCTCAGCAGAGCTGCTGCAACCGCATCCGGGATCTGCAAAAAGGCCATGACCCAGCCCAGAATGTTGGAAACGCCTACAAGGAACACCACCATGCCGGACATCTTGGCAGAGTCCACGATGATCTTCCACAGGCTCTTCAGGTTGATGGAGCGGTAGCAGAAAGCAAGGATCAGCGCATAGACAACGGCAATGGCAGAGCCTTCGGTGGCAGAGAATACACCGCCGATGATGCCGCCGATGACCACGATCAGCAAGATCTCGTAGGTCATGGCCGTGGTGAACACCTTGGCCTGCGCCTGATTGGCGAACATGGCGAACAGGCCGCCGCCCACTCCGGCGAAAAACGAGCTGATGCAGAAGGCCAGCCGCTTGTGGCGGGCCAGATTGATGCCCATGGCCTCTGCCGCCACCTCATCGTCCCGGATAGCCTTGAAAGCCCGGCCGTAGGTGGAGTTGATCAGCAGCACGATCACCGCCACGCACACCCCCGCCAGCAGAAACGGTACGAAGGTGGACAGCCGCAGAATCACCTTGCCGTCGGCATTCTGGATATTGAAGCTGGAGAAGGTGGGGAAGCTCTTCAAGGCGTTGGCGCCGTTGGTCACAGGGCCGAGGGGGTCCCACTGGAAAATGGCCCGGATGATCTCCGCGAAGCCCAGAGTGGCAATGGCCAGATAGTCGGATTTCAGACGCAGCACCGGCAGGCCGATGAGCCACGCCACCGCTGCCGCCGCGCAGCCGCCCAGAAACAGGGCCAGCAGAACGCCCAGCACCAGCCCCACAGCCCCGCCGCCGAACAGCTCCGGCAGGGAGAAATTCACGGCGGAGCCGTTATAGAGATAGTACACCGCTTCCCGGTCCGCCGTGGGAATGGTGAGAATGGCGTAGGTGTAAGCGCCCAGCAGCATGAAGCCCGCCTGCCCCAGAGAAAACAGGCCGGTGAAGCCGTTGAGCAGGTTCATGGACACCGCCACCAGCGCATATACCGCGCCCTTTTTCAGAACGGTGAACAGCATCCCCGTGGGCTTCATGGTGTTTTCCAGCAGGATGACCAGCGCCAACAGTGCCAGCGCGCAGAGCAGGGCGATCACCGTGCCCCGTTTGCTTTTCTTTTCGTTCAGCACAGTCGATCCCCCCTTACACTTTGTCCGTGACCTTTTCGCCGAACAGACCCGTGGGCTTCACGCAAAGCACCACGATCAGGATGGCGAAGGTAAAGGCGTCGGAAAAGACGCTCCAATCGGAGCCCTTGATGACGCTCTCGCAGATACCGATGAGAAACGCCCCCACCACAGCGCCGGGAATGGAGCCGATACCGCCGAATACCGCCGCTACGAAGGCCCGCAGTCCCGGCAGGGAGCCGGACAGGGGGACGATGGACTGGTAGTTGGTGAAGTACAGCAGGGAGCCGATGGCCGCCAGCAGAGAGCCGATGATGAAGGTCACGGAGATCACGCTGTTGATCCGGATGCCCATGAGCTGCGCGGTTTCAAAATCCCGGGACACGGCCCGCATGGCCATGCCGATCCGGGTGTGGTTGATGAGCTGGGTCAGGGCCGCCACCAGAAGCACCACCAGCACCGGCGTGACCACCGTCACATACTTGGTGGATACCCCCGCAATGGTCAGCTGGTTGGACAGACCGGGCAGGGCGGGGTACATCTGGGGCAGGCCGCCGGTGACATAGGTCGCCAGATTTTGCAGCAGATAGCTGACGCCGATGGCGGAGATCATCACCGACATCCGGGGGGCTGTCCGCAGAGGCTTGTAGGCCGCCCGCTCGATGATGAAGCCCAGCAGCACCGCCAGAATGATCATCAGGGGAATGGCCGCGGCCAGCGGCAGGCTGGCGCTGAGGTAGACCATCATCAGACCGGCTACCATGAATACATCGCCGTGAGCGAAGTTGATCAGCCGCAGGATGCCGTAGACCATGGTGTAGCCGATGGCGATGAGGGCGTACTGCCCGCCCAGCGATATGCCGGAGAGCAGAATGGAGATGCCGTATTGCACGGGGAACCCTCCCTTTTCTTTCAAGTTTTACGCGGAAGGCACACGGCGGAGCCGTCTTGAAAAAAGCCGCGGAGCGGCTGCTTTCGGGGCGGTCCCGGCCTTGGGGCACTTTTACGCGAACCGTCTGTAAACGGTAAGACCGCCTGACGGGGGAGTCCCCGCCAGGCAGGTCGGCAGGATCGGATCAACCGGCTTTCTGCATCGTTTCCAGAGCCCAGGCGTTGTTGGCGGTGTCAGCCACCTTGATGTAGGCAGTGTCGCGGATAGCGTCGCCGATGTCGTCAAAGGCGATGTCGCCGGTGACGCCGGTGTAGGTTACACCGGGCAGCGCGGCCTTTACAGCGGCGGGATCGGTGGAGCCGGCGGCCTTCAGAGCCTCCAGCGCCACATAGTAGGCATCATAGCCCATGGCAGTGACGGCTGCGATGGTGTCATTGCCGCCGTTGTTGGTCATGGCGGTGGCGTCCTCGTTCAGTCAGGCCTTGATGCCCTCGTCGAATTCGGGAGAGCCGCCCTCCTGATAGAACGTAGAAACATACAGCTGCACATCGGAACCGGCAGCCGCCTCCAGCACCTTGTTGCTGTCCAGCGTATCGGAGCCGAGGATGGGGATCTCCAGCCCCATGGACGCGGCCAGCTTGATAATCTGTGTCGCATAGGCAATGGACACCGGGCAGAAAATGACCTCAGCCCCCTGATCCTTTGCCTTGGCAAGATACGTGCTGAAATCGGAGGTGTTGGTGGGGAAGGAGTCGGTGATGACCTCGCCGTCAAAGGCGTCGGTGAAGTACTTGATCAGGCCCTGATCGTACTCGTTGCCCAACTCGCCCAGGCAATAGGCCTTCTTGGCGGAGAACTTTTCCTGCGCGAAGTTGGCCAGAACGGTGCCCTGGAAGGGGTCCAGGAAGCAGATGCGGAAATAGTAGTCATTGCCCGCAGTGACGCCGGGGTTGGTGCAGGTCACGCCGATGGCGGCCAAACCCGCTTCACCGAAGATGGGGCCGCCGGCCATGGCGCAGCTGGAGCCGTAAGTACCCAGCACCAGAGAAACGTCCTTGCTCACCAGCTCAGAAGCGGCGGTAGGAGCCTTGGCGGAATCGGAGCCGTTATCGGCATAGACCAGCTCTACCTTGTAGGTCTCGCCGCCGATGTCCACGGTGGGGGTCATATGGTTGGCGTACTGCATACCCAGCATCTCCTGCTTGCCGCCGGCGCCGGAGTCACCGGTAGCAGGCTCAAATACGCCGATCTTTACGACTTTTTCGCCGGAAGCGGCGTCAGAACTGCTCTGACTGCCGCTGCTGGCATCGCTGGAGCTGTCAGCGCCGCAGGCCGCCAGACTCATGGACATAGCCAGCGCCAGCATGATGGAAACAAACTTCTTCATTCAATTCCTCCTCCTTGCGAGATCTGGACTGCTCAAAGCGTCCGCCTCTTGTAGATGGATGTTTTTTATGCAGATACAATACCGCCCGCAAGAGAAAATCCGCACAAAATTTTTCCTGCGGTTTTCGCAGGCTTTTCACCAAATGACCATGAAGCGTAATCAAATGTATTTGGTATACGAACAAATTGGCTGATTTCAGAAAATGCAGCTTTTTTCGCTGTCCGTCAGAAACGGACAGTGCCTCTGGTAATTTTGACTAAAAAAATTTGAGTTTCTTGGACGAAACGTAAAAGCAAAGGGCGGCCAGCAGTGTTTCTGGCCATGTAAAAGGGGCGGCATCTGCCGCCCCTTGCGTTTAAGAGCCTTTGCGTGTCTGAAACCCCGCGATATGGAAACGGTAAGTGCCCTTGCATCTGCCGCCTGCGAAGTAGGCCTTCCAATTACGGCTGCGGCTGATGGACGATGCCCACAAACAGCGGCAGGCCGTCAGTCCCGGTGATGGCGAACACGAAGGGACGGTTCAGAACGAAATCCACTTCCTCCTCCGGCGGGGCGGCTGTGCCGCACACCATCATAACGGTATAGGCCGCGGCGGTGACGCCTTCCTCGTCAACGGTCACGCGGGCGGCGTGCTTGGCCTGAGAGAGATAGGCCGCCGTATCATCGGTCATGGGGGAAAAGTCCGAGATCGCCGGATCAAAGACATCCGTGATGCCCAGAGCCTTCAGGCTGTCTGCCAGATCCAGATCCGACGCGATGTCGAACTTTGGCAAAGCGAGGTTGACGATGAGGTATTTGCTCTCCGCGCTCTCACCGCCGCTGAGAAGGAAGTCCATAGCCGCTTCATCGGCCAGCAGCTCCTCCGGCGCAACGCCTTCGTCCGGCAGTAGGAGCCACATGGCGCCGCTGCCCTCCAACCGCTTGGAAACCGCGGAGAAATGGTCGCTCCAGTAATAGGTGTTCGTCCCGCGCTGACGCATGAAGTCACAGGTCGTATCGCCGCTGTCGGCGTGGAAGGTATCCGGCACGGTGTTGGCTTCGGAGAACTCGCCGCTCCACTTGGCCCGGAAATAGATGGTGGACGCCAGCGCGAGGATCGTTTCCTTGTCCATTGTCAGGCCGGAGGCTTGCTCCTTCAAAAGCCCGCCGGTCTGCTGGTCGATCCAGTCCTGAAGCGCCTTGTCAAAGGCGGCGGCGCCCATTTCGCCCCGGAAGGACGAGGCGTAATCATACTTTGCCAGCGCGTCCATGGTTTCCTGCTTGAAGCTGATTTTGTCGCTGAGCCACAGGGAGTTGGCCAGAATACTGGTCACCGCGCCGTCATCACAGTAGTTGGCGTTCCAGACAGCGGCGGCCTCGGCCCGGAGGGCGTCCACATCGCCGCTGCCCAGCAGAGCGAGGATCTGCTCCCGGCTCTCGCCGCCTGTCACCTCTGCCAGCATAGCGAGGGCCATGTAGAGGTTGATGGGGGAGCAGACCTTGTTCTCTCCACTGCCGCCGGTGAGAAGCTGGGGAATGGCGGCGCGGAGGTAGCCGTCCAGCACGTCCGTATAGCCCTCCGGCTGATCCGTCTGCTTTCTGCGGTCTGCCTGCCATGCGTCATAAACCTTATTGAAACCGTCACTGTCAAAGTCTCCGTTGGGTTTGCTGAACTTGGTTTCGTCCGGGTACTGCGCCATCTGGGGATACTGCGGGGCGGCCAGCTGGTACTTGCTGGCGGTTTTTGCCTTGGGCTGCGCGCAGGCGGTCAGGGAAATCAGACTGACCGCGGCAAGGAGAAGAGCGAAGATCCGTTTCATGAGAAGCACCTCCATCTGAAAAAATGAAAACGACCGTCTATATTGATATAGACGGTCGTTTTTCAAAAAAGTTTCACAAAATGTCAGTTTTCGTACCGGGTCCAGTCCGGGTTCGCATTGAGGTCGGTCCAGGTCTCATAGCTGCCGGCCTTGCGCCTGTAATCGTGGGAGTTGGTAGCCTCCTGAATGGCCAGATAGAACCAATCGCCGGGGCCGCAATCCGGCCAGACGTTCATGCCGGGCAGCAGATCGCTGGGGTCCTCCGGGACCCGATTCAGCATCCGGTTGATCATGGTCACGGCCTGGGCGCGGGTGATATAGGCGTCAGGGCGGAAGGTGCCGTCCTGGAAGCCGCTGATCCAGCCCAACTCTGCCGCCCGCTCGATATACGCCTTGGCCCAATGGCCCTCGATGTCGGAGAAGGTGCGGCTGCCGTTGCTCTTGCCGGTGTCGAACCGAGCGCAGATAGCGGCAAACTGGGCCCGGGTGATGGGATCTCCGGGGCCGAAGGCTGCGGCATCATAGCCCCGGACAATGTCCAGTCCCGTCATGGTGGAGATGGCGGTGTTGGCCCAGTGACCGTCCGGTACGTCGGTGTAGGTGCAGCCGGTCAGCAGGTTGGCATCACGGACGGAGTCCTTCAGCAGGCGGAAGAAGATGGTGGCCACGCCTGCCCGCGTCATGCTGTCATTGGGACGGACTGTACCGTCTGGCCCACCGACGATATAGGCATAGTGGTCATCGGTGAACAGCGCAGGCACTGCGGCCTCGGTATTGTAGACAGTGATCCTGCTGTTTTTGCCTGTATTGGTCGGGTGCTTGCCCCCGCCCAATCGGTAGCCCTCAGGCGGCACGGTCTCGACCCAGTAGTAATCGCCGCTTTGGGAGACCTCTGCCTGTGTCCAGCCGTACCGGTTGGTCTCGTAGACGCCGAGCCTTGTATCGGATCGGGTCCCGACACGCCACAGCTCAAATTTCGCGCCGCTCAGCGGCGTACCGTCCCCGGCATCAAGCTTGGTGAGCCGGAGCGTGTAGCCGGTGTCGTCATCGTCGCCGCTGCTGTTGCGTGTCCACTGCGCGTACAGATGAATATGGTCTGTCACCGTGATCGAAGAGCCGGGGACATGGTGCGTGCCGCTCCCATCGCGCTGAGTGTTCCAGCCGACGAAAGAGTGCCCGTCGCGGACGTAGCCGTTTTCGGATACCACGGCCAGATCTCCGAAGATGTAGCTGCGGCTGTCAACCGTTTCGCCGGAGTCCGCGCCGTTTCTGTGGTAAGTCACGGTATAGGTCTGGGCGGTCATCCTGGTCCGGCAGATGCTGGAGGGGATCACGACAGAGGTGACGGTACTGCCGCTGGATACTTTGCCGCTGATATGGGCGGCGGTGTTCAGAGATTCACCGGCGGCGAAAGCTGCTGCATCCAGAAGACCGGCGCATTTCAACACCATCTTGACGGAGGATTTTCCCGCAATCGCGGCTTTCCAACCGGGCAAGGGGGTGCAGGTGACGGTGACCGTATGGCCGGAGACACTGGCCGTGCCGTCGAGGATGCCGTCACCGTCGAAGGTGTAAAGGCAGTTTCCGCTGTCACCGGTTTTGGCTGCGAGACGGCTGTCCAATTCCACAACAAAGGACATGGCCGGGATATCGGCCGATGCCATGTTCAGCATACCGCGCAGGCTGTCCGACATGGTGTAGGTCACGGTATAGGGGACCTCGTAGGGCGCGGCATCAGAGGTCTTCGCAATTTCTGTAGGGCCTGAGATGCCGACGCTGCCGAAGTCGGTGGTAGGCTGTGCCAGCGCAACCGCGCAGCCGTTCGTATAGCCGTTGGGAAGTGTCAGACGGATGCCGTCGTCAGTAATTTTTGTGCTGTATACCCTGACCTCCGCGCCGGACACCGGTTTACCGTCCGCACCGGTCTCCTGTACCAGCGCGTAGACCGGAAGTGCTTTGTTGAAGGTCAGCCCGCCCACTGTCAGCTCGGCCGCGCCGTCCCGCTGCGCCCAGAAGGTGGCGAGGGGAGCGTTCCAGCCGTTCGCATCAGCCTTGCCGGACAAGGCGGTCACACTCTCTTTGCTGGCGTTGCCCAACTTGATGTCCAAACTGTTCTCCGCGGGGGTGACGGTTGTAGAGTTAATCTGGAAATAGACATTCTGATTGTCAAGTTCTGTGTTCTGTGAGATATACAAATAATGATTGCTGCTGCCGTTGCCCTGGTTGCTTATTGTAATATCATTTTCGGTTCCGGTGGAAGAATCTTTAACATCGGTGGCGTTCATTGTGTTATCACGGATTGTGCCGCCCTGAAGTTCAACTTTGGAATTATTCTTATATTGATAAATTCCGCCGCCGACAGTCTGACTGACATTGCCGGATATTTCGCCGCCGTACATCGTGAACGATGTATTACTGCTGATCATAATACCGCCGCCATTTTTCACTGCGGTATTCCCCTTAACTTCAGCACCTTCGTACATATTTATGACCACTTCACCATGACCCGCGGTCGCAACGCCGCCGCCTCGGCTGCTTGCGTCATTATTGTTGATTTTACCATATATATCAACAATTGCATCTCGTTGAATATAGAGGGTTCCATAGAAGACGCTGTTATGATGAATATTGCTGTCAGCGCCAATCAACAGTGTGCCGAACTTGAACTGTATTGGAGTTTTATTGTTTTTAATGCCAGATATTTCACCGTGAATTGTAATTGTATTGCGGTCTGTACCATAATCATCTTTGTTAACAAGACTCCAAGTGGGATCTTCGTTCGTTTTGATGCCAGCTGCATCGGAATTGCCGAGGAAGGAGCCGGTGGCCATTTCAAAAACTGCTTTATCAACGAAGACCAATACGCCCTCTGTACAATCGGAAATTTTCCCGTTTAAGGTTGCCTTTGCACTGCCGCGCAGGTGAATGGCCGTGCCGTCCTTGCCCTGCCACATAGCGGGATTGCCGATGATGCCGCTGATCGTGCCGCCGACGCTTACGCTGCCACCGTCCGCGTAGACCGCGCGGCCGTTTACATTTTTAATTTCCGCACCATTTTCCATCTCGAAATCGGAACCCTGCAGCCAGACCGCACCGGCGGGGCCGACGGAGCCTGCATCGCCTTTGCTTCGTGTGATCGACGAAGCATCCTCGATCCCGCTGCCGGTCTCCATCACCAGCTTGGCTTCGCCAGTGGCGCGTACCGCCGACATGCCGCCGAAGTTCCGCAGCACCGCGCCATCACCCAGCGTGATCGTGGTGGTGACGGTTGCGTTGGAGGCGATGATGGCGTCCTGCACATAAACGAGATTATCGTTGCTGGCAGCGCCGACAGAACCATCACTGACGGCCTGAGCAAACACCGTGCCCTCTTTCTTGCCGGCATCGTCAAAAATGATGTTCGTCAGGGTCAGACCGGCGCCCACGCCGCCGGTGGTCTGAACCTCGACCATGGCGGGGTTGTACCAGCTTCGGGCGTGGTCGCTCTGCGTGGTAAAGCTATTGTCGCGCGTAACAGTGTAAGGGCCGCCCTCGCCGCTGGTGATCGTCAGCGACTTGCTGTAAAAACGGGCGGCGCCGTCATGGTCAGGTCGCTCATGACGTAGACCGTCGCGCCGTCATCCGCTGCGTCGACCGCCTTGGCCAGCGTGGCGAAGGGCTTGTCCGCCGAGCCGTCACCGGTCCCATCATTGCCGCTGCTGCTGACATAGACCGCCGTGCCCCCGTCGGCATAGGCCGCTGCCGGAAGGAGTGTGAGACACAGCACAAGTGCCATCAGGGATGACAAAATCCTTCGTTTCATAGGTTTTTTTCCTCCCTTAAATGTAGGAATATAGAAGAAGTTCAGCCATGGGTTTGTCCCGGCTGAATTTATACCGCGGCGGTGCTGCCGCCCTTGAAGCGGAAGTGAATTGTTTGGCAGTGATGACCAAAATCCGTCAAAATGCAAAATAAATGCGAGGGGGGGACTGGCTATCTGTGTATTTTACCATGCGCGAACATGAAACACAAGGCGTTTGCAGAGTTGACAGACAGAGTTTGCGCTAAGTGAGCGTTAAGAAATTGATGATCCGCTGCGGAACCGGGGGGGGGTGCCTCCTTACCTATATAGGATACGGGCTGAAAGAGGAAAAAAACAAGCGAACGCGCTCGAATGACCATGCCAGATTTTCGGCACAAACCGTGCCAAAATTGTTGGCTCGTGCGGATAGCTGTCATATAATGGAGAAAAAAGCAGAGAGATCACCATGTTTGTCGAACGATTTGACGCACTGACGAATATTGCGGAACTTTCCAACAGCCAGCTGGGACGGGAGATCAGCATGAATCCCTCCCGCATCGGACGGCTGCGCTCCGGTGCACGGCCTCTGCCGAAGCACCACGAGTTTCTGCCCGGGATGTGCGCTTATCTGGCAGCGCACCTACCTTGCGGGAATGATCCGGTGAGAAACCGCACAGCGGGGCAGAACTGTCCGATTCCGTAATAGATAAAACCCCCGGATACCTTGCTCCCCTGACAGGGAGGATAAGGTATCCGGGGGTTTTTATTCCTGGGTTTGCGGGCTCTGCATGGCGGTCAACTCTCTTTTCTGCCTGCGGATGTCCTTGCGAAAGAGGGCGTCTGCCATACCAAGCCTGCGCCGGTAGGCAGATAGGCGGGCACTGTTTGGGCAAAGACTTCCAGACCCATGGGGCCGGTGCAGTGACAGACACCGGCACAGGTGATGGAGCTGTGCCGGAAATAGTCTGCCGTCCGGGCAATGCGTTCCGGGTCCGGGGGTACCAGGTGGGTACCGCCGAAAACGGCCTGGATGGGCCGCTCCGGGAAGCGCCGTTCCACCGTGGAGAGAATGCTGCGGATGCCGTTGTGGGCGCATCCGGTGAGCACCACCAGCCCTGCTGGGGTATCCACCACACAGACCTGCTCCTCCGGGAAGGTATCCAGCACCAGGCGGCCGTCCGGCCCCTCCATCACGGAGGAGGGATGGACCGCTTCCTCTGGTCCGGGGACGGGGAAATTCCCCAGGAGATACACATGCGGAGCGATCTGCATGCAGTCATCTGCCAGACAGCGGAAGCCGGTCAGCCCCTGCTGGAAGAACCAGGATGCCTCCATGGGCGGGCCTACCAGCTCCAGCATCTGGGAATAGGTTTCCTGCTGAGGCGGGTCGCACCGGTGATCCCACCACTTCCGGATGAAAAAGCCGCTATGGGCATAAATGGGTACGTCCGGCGGAAGGAGCTCCGCCAGGCGCAGAAAACCACCGCAGTGATCACGGTGGTTGTGGCTGAACGCCACGGCAGTGACCCGCCGGAGGTCGATACCCAGCTTCTCCGCGTTCCGCAGGCAGGCGTCCCGTTCCCCGGCGTCGAACAGCAGGCGGGTATCTCCTTCCTCCAGGTAGACGGACAGGCCGAATTCCCCCTCAAGGCCGGGGTACAGAACGGCGTTTTCTGATAAGACAGTCAGCTTCATGGCAGGCTTTTCTCCTTGTCAGTTGTTTAAAAAAACGGAGGAAACGCCGGGGCGTCTCCTCCGTTTCTGCAGATGCGTGGGGATTACTGAACGGCAACAGTGCGCTGGAAGGTATCGATCCAGGCTTCCTTGTTGGCGGTGATGTAGGCCTCGTCAAATTCCTTCAGGGCGTTCATGGATTCGTCGCCGAAGGCCAGATAGGTCTTCAGAGAATCGTCCATGGTGGCGTTCTTGTTCACGGGGGCCTCGTTCATGACCTCAGCGATCTTGTCCTGGGTGTCCTTGCTGATGAGGTATTCCACAAACAGCTGGGCCAGCTCAGGGTTCTTGCAGTTCTTCACCACGTTGGCGGTAGCGGGAGCGGAGAAGGAGCCCTCGGCGGCGTCCACCCAGACCATGTTCAGGCCGCTGTCGGTCAGGCTGGGCATATTGATGTCCATGAACACGGCGATGTTGGCCTCACCGGTGGTGAAGGCGTTGACAACGTCGGAAGAGGTGGAATACCACAGATCGATGTTGTCCTTCTTCTCCTGCATCAGCTCCATGGCGGGGGTCACATCCTCCTGGCTGCCGCCCATGGCCTCGGCCATAGCCACCAGCATGTAGGGGCCGGCGGTGGAGGTCATGTCGGGCAGAGCCACCATGTGCGCATACTGGTCATCAAACAGACCCTCGTAGGAGGTGGGGGCGGGCAGACCGGCCTTCTCCAGAGCGTCGGCATTGTACATGATGCCGTAGCGGCACAGGGAGTAGCAGGGGCCGTAGCCGTCGGCGTTGACAGCGATGTCATACAGGTCGCCGATGCTGGTGACGATGTTGGTGTCGATTTTTTCAAACAGGCCTGCCTCATTGCCGGTCTGGGCAAAGCTCTTGGTCAGCAGGGCCACATCGGCGGTGGGATCGTTCTGCTCAGCCATCAGCTTGTTGAGCCGGTCGCCGTTGCCGCTGGTGGGGTCCACCACGATGGTGCAGTTGTACTGGGACTCGAAGTCAGCGGCCAGGGTCTTGAGACCGGCCTCGGCCCAGCCCCAGGTAGCAACAACCAGCTCAGCGCCGCCGAAATCCTGAGTATCGCCAGCTGCTTCGCCGTTTCCGGCGTTATCAGCGGGAGTTTCCTCCTGCTTGCTGCCGCCGCAGGCGGCCAGGCTCAGGGTCATGACCAGAGCCAGCATCAGTGTAAAAATGCGCTTGCTTTTCATTTTGCTTACATCCTCCAGATTTTATTTGATGTCTTTATATACACAGAAATGCTGGGCGGGGAAGTGAAGCAGAACTTCACTGCCCTCCTGCACGTCCGCATATTCGTGGATAGCGGGGTATACCATTTCCTCAAAGCAGCCGGAGACCTCCAGCCGGGTGGTATGACCCTTGTAGGTGGCACTTTTGACGGTGCCCCGGACAGTATTGACACCTTCCTGCTCCGCAGTCCGGATGTTTTCAGAGCGGATGGCCAGAATGCATGCGTCGCCCTCAGTCAGCTCCTGGGCGGCCTCTGCCGGGACCTGGAGCGTGTGGGCGCTGCAGCGGATCAGGCGCATCTCCCCTTCCGTTCCGGCGGCGATGCCGTGAAGAAAGGTGGAAAAGCCCATAAAGTCTGCAATAAAGGGAGAGGCGGGCCTGTCAAAGACTTCCTGGGGCTTGCCGATCTGCAAAATGTGGCCGGCATTCATGACAATGACCCGGTCTGCCAAGGAGACGGCCTCCTCATGATCGTGGGTCACGATGATGGTGGTGATGCCCAGCTCCTTCTGGATGCGCTTGATCTCCACCTGCATCTCTACCCGGAGCTTGGCGTCCAAGTTGGAGAGGGGCTCATCCAGCAGCAGAATGGAGGGACGGGTCACCAGAGCCCGGGCCAAGGCCACCCGCTGCTGCTGACCGCCGGAGAGCTGCCGGGGATAACGCTTGTCCATGCCGGTAAGCTTTACCAGAGCGAGCATGTGCTCCACCCGCTCACGGATCTCGTTTTTGGGCAGCTTCTGGAGCTTCAGACCAAAGGCCACGTTTTCAAAAACCGTCATGTGGGGGAACAGCGCGTAATTCTGGAAGAAAATGCCGATATTGCGGCGGTAGGGGGGGATAGTGGAAACGTTTTCGCCGTCCACCAGGATCTGTCCGGCGGTGGGTTCAGTAAAGCCGGCGATCATGCGCAGTGTGGTGGTCTTGCCGCAGCCGCTGCCGCCCAGCAGGGCGATCATCTCGCCTTCGGCGGCCTTCAGGTTCATGGAATCCACCGCAGTGAACTCGCCGAATCGCTTGGTCAGTCCCTGTAATTCCAAAGTAGCCATAGTTTACACCTTTCCGTTCTCACTTAACAAACATGTCCAACCCTACAAACTTCTCCATCAGTACGATCAGAACCAGAGATGCCAGGATCAGCAGTGTGGAGATGGCGGCCAGAGTGGGGTCGAAGGTCAGCTCCATATAGTTCATGATGCGGATGGGCAGGGTGATGAACCTCGGGGTGGAGAGCAGGCTGCTCAGGGCCACCTCGTCAAAGGAATACAAAAAAGCCAGCAGCGCACCGGCAAATATGCCCGGTCGGATCATCGGAATAATAACTTTCGTCAGTGCCTGATACGGTGTGGCACCAAGGTCCATG
>OGFW01001546.1_pt1 | contig 17366 bp, 3 predicted proteins | sample 1570991 | NCBI WGS metagenome assembly OGFW01 (sample SAMEA2582074, study PRJEB24529) | metagenome | biome: Human gut stool | place: China | collected 2011
TAACTGGTCTTGATAATAAGGCTTGGAGTATTGATAACCCTACAATTGCATCCGGCCGTGCAGCAACGGAAGACCAATTGAAAACAGTTAGTGACGAAGTTAAGAAACAAGGTGCTAGTGCAACGGACTTCAGTCTCGTTGCAAATCCTACGGCAGGTTCCAATGGTGACTACACTGTAGATGCTAATGGTGACGTAGCATTGACAGTCCAAGATAAGAACCATCCGGCTGCTCAAACAAAAACCGTAACGATTAAAGATGTGGCATCTAAATCCGAAGTGGATAAAGGCTTGAACTTTGACGGTGACTCTGGCACAACTATCAACAAGAAGCTAGGTGGTACTGTTGCCATTAAAGGCGGAGCTGCAGCTGCAGATTTAACAGATAATAATATTGGTGTTGTATCTGACGGCACAGGTACACTAAATGTGAAGTTAGCAAAAACATTAACCGGTTTGGACAGTGTAACAGCGAGTGGTACAACTATTAATGCTGGTGGTTTAACAGTAGGTAATAAGACCTATGTATCTCCAAACGGCATCAATGCGAACGACCAAAAGATTACCAATGTTGCTGATGGTAATATTGCTGCTAATTCCAAAGATGCGGTTAACGGCGGTCAATTACATGACACTAAAATTGAGCTCAACAAAAAAATTGGTGACACTAAAACCAAACTTAATAATAATATTAATGATGCTAAGACTGAGCTTACCAATAAAGGCCTTCGTTTTAATGCGGATAATAATGACGAAAAAACGAATAAGCTAGGCTCCAAGGTAACAGTAAATGGCGACGACAATATTACGACGGAAATTAGTCAAACTGGTGACGACACGAAGATCGGCCTCAAATTGAAGAAAGATCTTAATGTTACTTCTGTTACTGCAGCGGAAACTGTGAAAGCCGGCACTGTAACCATGGGTAAACAGTCCGATGGTGCAACCCCTGGTAATACGGGCAACTATGTAACTGGTCTTGATAATAAGGCTTGGAGTATTGATAACCCTACAATTGCATCCGGCCGTGCAGCAACGGAAGACCAATTGAAAACAGTTAGTGACGAAGTTAAGAAACAAGGTGCTAGTGCAACGGACTTCAGTCTCGTTGCAAATCCTACGGCAGGTTCCAATGGTGACTACACTGTAGATGCTAATGGTGACGTAGCATTGACAGTCCAAGATAAGAACCATCCGGCTGCTCAAACAAAAACCGTAACGATTAAAGATGTGGCATCTAAATCCGAAGTGGATAAAGGCTTGAACTTTGACGGTGACTCTGGTACGACTATTAACAAGAAGTTAGGTGGTACTGTTGCCATCAAAGGCGGAGCTACGGCTACAGATTTAACGGATAATAATATTGGCGTTGTATCTGATGGCACAGGCACACTAAATGTGAAGTTAGCTAAAACATTGACTGGTTTGGACAGCGTAACAGCTGGTGGTACAACCATTAATAGTGGTGGTTTAACAGTAGGCAATAAGACTTATGTATCTCCAAATGGCATCAATGCAAACGACCAAAAGATTACCAATGTTGCTGATGGTAATATTGCTGCTAATTCTAAAGATGCGGTTAACGGCGGTCAATTGCATGACGCTAAATCTGAGTTAAATAAAAACATTAGTGATGCTAAGACCGAGTTGAATAAAAATATTGGTGATACCAAGGCTGAATTAAATAAAAATATTAGCGATACTAAGACCGAGTTGAATAAAAATATTAGTGATACCAAAACTGAACTCAACAATAATATTAATGACGCTAAGACTGAACTTACCAATAAAGGCCTTCGTTTTAATGCTGATAATAACGATGAAAAAACGAACAAGCTAGGCTCTAAGGTAACAGTAAACGGCGACGACAATATTACGACAGAAATCACGCAAACCGGTGAAGATACGAAAATCGGTCTTAAGTTGAAGAAAGATCTTAATGTTACATCTGTTACGGCTACGGAAACTGTGAAAGCCGGCAATGTGACAATGGGTAAACAAGCCGATGGTGCGAACCCTGCTAATACGGGCAACTATGTGACTGGTCTTGATAATAAGACTTGGAATGCAGGTAATGTCGTATCCGGTCGTGCTGCAACAGAGGACCAATTGAAACAAGCCTTGGCAGGTCAAACTGATACAGGCCTTAAATTTAATGCCAATGTAGGCGGTGTACAAACTAATAAATTAGGCTCTACTATCACTGTTCAAGGTGAAGGTAAAGCTGCTGATACCGACTATAGCGGTGATAATATTAAGACTTTCATCAAACAAGATGCAGCAACAGGTAATACAACAATTGATGTAAAAATGAACAAAAACCTTAAGGCTGAATCTGTGAAAGTCGGAAAAGATGATAAGGCTGGCGTATCTCTCACAGGTTCAGATGCGGCGAATGGCACCGACGGTAAAGTAGCTGTTACAGATAAAAACGGCAAGGATGTAGTGTCCATGTCGGGTAAAGACGGTGTAGGTCACATCGGTTTAACTGGTAAAGATGGTCATAGTGCGGATATTATCGCTGATAAAGGCGCTGCTGATGTTAATGGAAATGAAATCACGCGCATTAAATACCAAGATGAAAATGGCACAACCCATCAAGTGGCAACCAAAGATGATGGCATGGCATATGGTGGCGACTCCGGTACTACCATCAAGAAGAAACTTAATGAACAATTGGACATTAAGGGTGGTGTCACCAATGAATCTGAGTTGACCGAAAACAATATCGGTGTTATTAGCAAAAATAATATCCTTAATGTTCGTTTGGCAAAAAATCTGAAAGGCCTAGATTCCATAACTTTCAACAATGGCACTAATGGTGCAAACGGTAAAACCGTTGTTAATGGTGAAGGCATGACCGTTCAAGATAAGGATGGCAACCCGTTGACTGCTATTACAAAGGACGGCGTGAAGATTACCAATGGTCCATCTATGACGGAAGATGGTATTGATGCAGCCGGTAATAAGATTACAAATGTAGCTGACGGTACAAATCCTAAGGATGCGGTTAATAAATCTCAATTGGATACAGCGGCTAACGCTGCTAAGGCAATCGTAACAGAAGGTAATAATATCAAAGTTGATAAGACCACTAATGGTGATGGCTCTACAAATTACAAAGTGGGCCTCAAAGACCAAATAACAATGGGATCTGATGCTACGAAACAAATTGCGATGGATGGTACAACCGGTACGATCAAAGCCGGTGACAAGGTTACAATCGACGGCAATAAAGGCACCATTAAAGCCGGTGATAAAGTTGAAATCGATGGCGATAAGGGTACAATTAAGGCTGGTAATGTTGCAATCGACGGTACAAACGGTATGATTAAGGCCGGAGATAAGGTAACTATTGACGGTAAAGACGGTAAGATTGCTGCAGGTAAAGTATCTGTTGATGGCAAGGACGGTCATGTGACAGGTTTGGAAAACAAAGATTGGGATCCTAACAATATCACAAGCGGTCGTGCTGCTACAGAAGATCAATTGCAGAAGTCCCATAAAGCCTTGGATAATAAGATTAATAACTTAGGTGATGACATTACGAAGAAAGGCATGGATTTTGCCGGTAATACAGGTGATTTCCACCGTGATTTAGGTCAAAAGGTTACCATAAAAGGTGAAGGCCAAGGGGCCGATAGCGACTATTCTGGCGAAAATATCAAAACAGTAGCCGAAAATGGTAATGTTACTATTAAAATGGCTAAGAATCTTAAGACCGACAGTATTACTACCAAAACAGTTACTGCTGATACGGTCAATACTGATAAGGTGAAAGTCGGCAAAAATGGTCAAGATGGCGTTTCCATTACAGGTCCAGACGCTGCGAATGGTACAGACGGCAAAGTAGCTGTTACAGGTAAAGACGGTAAAGATGCTGTATCTATGTCGGGCAAAGACGGCGTTGGTCACATCGGTTTAACTGGCAAAGATGGTCGCAATGCGGATATAATTGCTGATAAGGGTGATTCTGATCTCGGAGGCAATGCTATTACTCGTATTAAGTACCAAGATGAACAGGGCAAGACACATCAAGTGGCAACCAAAGACGATGGTATGAAATACGGTGGCGATTCCGGTAATGTGATTAATAAAAAGCTTAACGAACAGGTAAACGTAGTCGGTGGCATTACTGATGCTAACAAGTTGACTACAGAAGATAATGTAGGCGTCGTATCTGACGGTACTAATCTTAAAGTTCGTATGGCGAAAGATTTGAAAGGTCTTACGTCAGTAACGACTAAGGATGCCGCAGGTAACTCTACGGTTGTGAACGGCAGTGGCGTAACCATTACTCCTGCTAGTGGTAACACCGTAAGTCTTACTAAAGATGGATTGAATAACGGTGGTAAAACAATTAGCAATGTAGGTCCTGGTGTAAACGGCACGGATGCGGTTAACGTAAATCAATTGAAAGGTGTTACGGAGGGAATGGCTAATGCTATTAATTCCGTAGCGGGTGAAACGCAACGTGTAGGTGCTCATGCGGCGGCTATGTCTGCGTTGAAACCGATTCAATATGATCCGTTAGAACCAACTCAAGTGATGGCTGGTATTGGTAATTACAGAGGCGAAACTGCAGCAGCTTTAGGTGTTGCTCACTACACATCGGAAGACACTATGTTCCATGCAGGCGTATCTGTTGGTAGTCGTCATAATATGGTGAATGCCGGTGTAACTCGTAAATTCGGTTCTTCTGATGAGAAGAAGGCTATTCCTGAGCGCTACAAGGGCGGTCCTATCAGCTCTATGTACGTAATGCAGGATGAAATGACTGCTTTGAAAGCTGAAAATGCACGCATGAAAGCGCAGGATGAAAAATTAACTGCAGACTATGCGGCATTGAAAGAAGACAACCTTCGTCTACAGAAAGATAACGAAGAAACTAAGCGACAACTGGCTCTTATTATGAGTCGTTTAGGCATGTAAATCATATAAATTTCATTTTATATTCATGTGGTAAAATCTGTTGATGTACCAGAAAATACCCATGAAAATTAGATGATTTTAACCCTATATGGTATATAAAATGAAAGAACGAAAGTCTACTGTGAAAAGACTTTCGTTCTTTTTTTGTATTTGACTTCACAAACCTTTCATAATAGTGTATAATACAGAACATATAATTTTAATCGAAAATTATGAATATGATTAATTTACTATAAAATCATTAGTTTTAGATTATAAGTGTTGTTTGGCCCATTGTAGCAAGGGTTTTTATGATTGAAAATATATTTAAATGAGTAAGAAAATCAATTTTTAAAAGAAGTTTAAAGTTCTGAAAATAAATGAGCGAAATGTGAAAAAAATATATTTACATTCATAAACTAATCTGATATTTTATATGTATAGTAATTAAATTTTTGATGAAAATTTTATTATTTTTAGTGTTTTAGTGTTGGTTTTAGAATCCCTTATAAAACTGTGTGAAAGGTAGGTACTACTAAATGAATCGTATTTATAGGGTAATTTGGAGTCAGGTACGGGGCGCATATGTCGTTGTATCTGAAATCGCAAAAAGCCATACTCGTGGCTCCAAAAGCTTTGTTAGTAATTCCGCTAAAGCTTCGGTAAAAGTTGGCTTGGCGGCTATGGTTTTAACCTGCGGTAGTGGGTTGATTTCGGGTGTTGATGCAGCGCCTAACAGAGGCCTTTCTTTGGCTCCTGGTGAAGGTCCTAATGATGGTGGGTTTACATATTTATATCCTAGCCAAAATTCTCCTTATATTCAAATGTATGATTACAAAACACCGGGGAATCCAGGACAAGGATATTTATATACAAATAATAAGGTGTTTGGCATCCAAATCGGTAACAATGCGAATGCCCGTGCTAATGATGGTTCTGTGTCTGGTATTTCTATCGGTGACTATTCCCAATCTCGTGCGTTGGGTATCGGTTTAGGCCACTATGCTCAATCTGAACAAATCGGTGCTATTGCTGTTGGCTCTGCTGCGAAGGCAAAAGGCTTTAACTCTTTGGCGATGATGCGTCAAGCCTATGCAGGTGAACAATATGCGGCAGCTATTGGTACGGCAGCATCTGCACAAGGTAAAGCGAGCTTGGCTATGGGTCACTCCGCATTAGCAACAGGTGATCAATCTATTGCTATTGGCTCTGCAAATCCAACACCAATGAAGGATGATAAAGGTACACCGTATACAGCATATGACGGAACTACTAATACTCAAGCTAATGCAGCTCGTTCTATTGCTATCGGTCAAGGTGCTAAATCAGATACTGAAGATAGCGTAGCTATGGGTACTAGTGCGTATGTAGCATCAGGTTCAAATTATAAAGGTGAAGGTTATGTAAGAGGCGTAGCCATCGGTAACCGTGCTACATCTAAAGGCATTCAAGGCGTAGCTATCGGTAATACGGCTGCTCATTACCGCGATAATGCAGTGGCAATCGGTAATGCTGCTACAACTTACGCAAAAGACGGCGTTGCCATCGGTAACAATGCTGAATCCGGTATTCAAAATGACCCGACTGTTAAAGTAAATAACTCCGTTGCTGTAGGTAACTCTGCACGTGCTCATGGTGGTTCCGGCGTTGCTCTTGGTAATGATACATATGCATTGGGCGGATCTTCTGTGGCTGCAGGTAATGCGGCATGGGCATTAGGTGAACGTTCCACAGCTATCGGTAACAATGCTCATTCTGAAGGTTACGGCTCTATTGCTATGGGTCGTGAAGCGAGTGCTTTGAGTACTCAAGATGGGGACAAGAAAAATGTTGTGGCTATCGGTGATGATGCACAAGCAACTGGTTCCCGTTCCATCGCATTGGGCGTAAGCGCTCAAGCTGGTACATTAGAACGTGTACGTGATCGTAGCGTTTACAAAGATAATCCTGAATTAATCACTAAACTTAAAGCTCAAAAAGAAGTAACTGATGCGGTAGCAATCGGTAGCGAAGCAAGTGTACAAGAAAACGAAGGCTTAGCTCTCGGTAGCAAAGCAACAGTAAATAATGTTCGTGGCGTTGCATTAGGTGCTAATTCTGCAACAGCTGCTCCTGTAAGTACTGCTAGTGAAACAATTAACGGTTTGAAATACAACTATGCAGGTGGTAGTGCTGATTCCACAGTTAGCGTAGGTAATACTTCTACAAAACGTACAATTACTAATGTTGCTGCTGGTCGTGTAAGCGCACAATCTACAGATGCTATTAACGGTAGCCAATTATATGGCGTTGCTAATGCAGTAGGTAATGTAGCTAACAGCACTAAGAATATCTTAGGCGGTAATGCTCAGGTTGACCAAAACGGTACTATCACCATGACTAATATTGGTGATACAGGTAAAAACACTGTTCATGAAGCTATTAAATCCGCAAACTCCGGTTGGGAACTTCAAGTTAATGGCCAAAAGGTTAAAGACGTAAAAGCTCCAAACCGTACAGTGAACTTTAACGCTGGTAAAAATATTAAATTAGAAGGCGCCGGAGACAATGTTACAGTTGCAACAGTTGATAATGCAAACTTCAACTCCGTTACAACTGGTAGCGTATCTATGAGCAAAACCGGTATCAATGCTGGTGGTTATCAAATTACCAATGTACAATCTGGCGGTGATACATTAACAAATGCGGCTAATATCGGTGATATTTCTCGTATTGCTGCAAAATACGATAAATACTTGCAACGTGGTTCTGCAACGTATGAAGCAAACGGTAATGGCAAGATTAACATGACCGGTACAAATGGTTTGACTGCTGAAGTAACAGGTTTGAAAAACACGTATGTTACATCTGGTACAGTATCCAATGACGGTAAGAGATTGACATTGACACGTAATGACAATCAAACATTCGATGTTGATATCTCTAAAATCTCTAATGGTCTTTCCAAAACTGACTACCGTTTGATTGCAAACCCTGCAGCAGGTAGCAATGGCGAATATAAAGTGGCTGCTGATGGTAGCATGACATTGACTGTTGCTGATGCTGATGGTTCCAACCCTAGACAAGTTAAGTTGACGAACCTTGCTTCTAAAGAGCAACAAGATATCAATACTACTAATATCACAAATAACACTAACAAGATTGCTAAAGGCTTAAGCTTCCAAGGCGATAACAATGTTAAAATCAACAAACAACTTGGCGATACTTTAGGTATTACAGGTGGCGCTACAGGTGCTTTGTCTGACAACAACATCGGTGTTGTAGCTAAAGACGGCAATCTAAATGTTAAGTTGGCAAAAGACCTAACAGGTTTGAACAGCGTAACTGCAGGTTCTGTTCGTGTAGGTAAACATAGCGACAATAAAAACTATGTAACTGGTTTGGACAATAAAGAATGGAATGTTCAAAACCCTACAATCACATCTGGTCGTGCAGCAACTGAAGATCAGTTGAAAAAAGTGTCTGATGAAATCAAGACTACTAATGCAGCTAAAACAGATTACCGTTTGATCAACAATACAAACTCTGCAGACGGTTCTTACTCTGTAGAAAACAACAAGGTTGATTTAAAAGTTAAAGATGAAGCTCATCCTAACAGCCCTGCTAATACGGTAACAATCAACAATATCGCATCCAAAACTGAATTGGATAAATTGACAGAACGTGCTGTTAAATATGATCTTAACGGTACTACTGTTAATAAAAACAAGGTTACTTTGGAAGGCCAAGGCGGTACTACAATTACTAACTTGAAAGCTGGCGAAGTATCCTCTACTTCTACAGATGCTGTAAATGGCAGCCAATTGCATGATGTAAAAATCGAAGCAGGCAAACATTCAAAAGTAACTGTTTCCGATGATAACCTTAAATTGACAACGACTCCTGCTACAAGCACTGAAGGTGCTAAATATGATCTTCGTTTGAACAACAAAGTGACATTGGGTAGCGGTAACAATCAAGTAGTTCTTGATGGTACTGCAGGCAGAGTGACTGCTGGCGCTGTTGTAATGGGTGCTCAAACTGTTCAAAATACGAAACATGCAAGCGAAACTGGTAATTATGTAACTAACTTGAGCAATAAAAACTGGGATTCCACATCTATCGTATCCGGTCGTGCAGCGACTGAAGATCAGTTGAAAAAAGTTAGTGAACAAATTACTCAACAAGGTAGCAGTGCAACTGACTATCGTCTTGTAAGAAACTCCAGCGCTGACGGTTCCTATAAGGTAAACGACAATGGTGAAGTATCCTTGACTGTAGAGGATAAAAACCATGCAGGCGTTAAAGAACAAGTTACAATCAATAACATTGCATCCAAGACTTCTGTAGATAAATTGACAGATCGTGCTGTTAAATATGACATCAATAACGGTGTTGTTGATAAAACTAAGGTAACATTGGAAGGCGCTAATGGCACTACTATTACAAATGTAAAAGACGGTGCTGTAACAGCTACATCCACAGATGCTATCAACGGTAGCCAATTGTTCAAGACTAAAGAAGAATTGATCAATAAAGGCATGAAATTCGGTGCTGACTCCGGTAACGTAATCAATAAAAAACTTGGTGAACAAGTAAACGTTAAAGGTGGCATTACAGAAGCATCCAAATTGACTGCTGAAGACAATATCGGTGTTGTATCCGATGGCTCTAACGACTTGAAAGTTCGTTTGGCTAAAGACCTTAAAGGTTTGAACAGCGTAACTGTAGGCGATACAAAAGTTACTTCCAACGGTGTAACTATCAGCAACGGTGCTACAAACAATGCATCTGTATCCCTTACTAAAACTGGCTTGGATAATGGTGGTAACAAGATTACTAACGTTGCTCGTGGTACAATCGACAGCGATGCAGTAAACTTGGCACAATTGAAAGAAGTATCCAACAGTGCATCTGCAGCTAATACGAAAGTAGCTGAAGGCAAAAACATTAAAGTTGATGAAAGCATCGATAATGTAACTAAAGCTAAAACGTATACTGTAGGCTTGAAAGATGACGTAACATTAGGCTCTGGTAATACAGCTATCAATATTAACGGTACAACAGGTATCGTTAAAGCTGGCGACGGTGCTAATGCTGTAACTATCAATGGCACAAATGGTACTATCAACTCCGGTAAAGTGACTATCAATGGTACTACAGGTACTGTTAACGAATTGACTAACAGAACTTGGAATCCTAAGGCTATTACTAATGGTCAAGCTGCGACAGAAGATCAATTGAAAGTAGTAGACAATAAAATTGATACTACAAAAACTGAAATCGTAGAAAAAGGCTTGAACTTCCAAGGCGATACAGGTACTGCAATTCATAAAGACCTTGGCCAAACATTGAAAATCTCTGGCGGTCAAGCTGACGCATCTAAACTTTCAGAAAATAACATCGGCGTAGTTAATAACAACGGCGTATTGAATGTTAAACTTGCTAAAGATTTGACAGGCTTGAACAGCGTAACAACTGGTGCTACAACTATTAACAACAATGGTTTGACAATCGGTGGTAACACATTTGTTACAAGCAACGGCTTCAATGCTAACGATACTCAAATCACAAACGTGAAAGCTGGTACAGAGGATAACCATGCAGTTAACCTTAAACAGTTGAAAGAAGTATCTAATAACGCAGCTGCAGCTAAAACTGTTGTAAAAGCAGGTAAAAACATCAATGTAACTGATTCTGAAGATCCACTTACTAAAGCTAAGACTTATACAGTTGGTTTACAAGACACAGTAACATTGGGTTCCGGCAATACAGCTGTTAACATCGACGGTACAAAAGGTATTGTGAAAGCCGGCGAAGGCAACAATGCTGTAACTATCAACGGTACAAACAGCACAATTAATGCTGGTAACGTAGCGATTGACGGTGTAACAGGCAATATCAATTCCGGTAAAGTTCTTGTTAACGGTGCTAAAGGTACTGTAAACAACTTAACAAATATCACTTGGGATGCTGACCATATCACAAGCGGTCAAGCTGCAACAGAAGATCAATTGAAAGTTGTTGATAAGAAAATTACTGACAATGGTAGCAACTTGACTAAGAAGGGCTTGAACTTCAAAGGCGATGACGCTACAAGCATTCATAAAGATCTTGGCGAAACATTAGATGTTGTAGGTGGTACTTCCGATAAAGCTAAATTGTCTGACAATAACATCGGCGTGGTATCTGAAAACGGTAAGTTGAATGTTAAACTTGCTAAAGAGTTGACTGGCTTAACAAGTGTAACAACTGGTGCTACAACAATTAATAACGAAGGTTTAACAATTGGTGGTAATAAATTCGTTACAGCTAACGGTTTTGATGCTAACAACACACAAATCAAAAACGTAAAAGCTGGTACTGATGGTAATGATGCAGTTAACTTGAATCAATTGAACGAAGTTAAAAATGCGTCTAACACTACAGTAGAAGGTAGCGAAAACATCAATGTTGATTCCACAGTAGACCCTAATACACACGCTAAAACTTATAAAGTAGCATTGAAAGACAATGTAACTTTAGGTTCCGGCGATAAAGCAATTAACATCAACGGTACTACAGGTATCGTAAAAGCTGGTGACGGTGCTAATGCTGTGACTATCAATGGTACAAATGGCACTATCAACTCTGGTAAAGTGACTGTCAACGGTGCTGCTGGTACTGTAAACAACTTGACAAACATTACTTGGGATGGCAAAAACTTCACAAGCGGTCAAGCTGCAACAGAAGACCAATTGAAAATTGTTGATAAGAAAATCACTGACAACAGCACTGACTTGACTAAGAAAGGCTTGAACTTCCAAGCTGACTCTGGCGAATTAATTCATAAAGACCTTGGTCAAACATTGGATGTTGTAGGTGGCATTTCTGATAAAGCTAAATTGTCTGATGGCAATATCGGTGTTGTATCCGAAAACGGTAAGTTGAATGTTAAACTTGCAAAAGACTTAACAAACTTGAACAGCGTAACAACTGGTCAAACAACTATCAACAACGATGGCTTGACAATCAACAACAAACAATTCGTTACAGCTAATGGCTTCAATGCTAACAATACACAAATCAAAAACGTAACTGCTGGCGTGGAAGATAACGATGCTGTAAATGTTAAACAATTGAACGATGTAAAAGCTGCATCTAATACAAAAGTAGAAGGTAGCAAAAACATCGACGTTGATGAAGCTGTAGATCCAACTACAAAAGCTAAAACTTACACAGTTGCATTGAAAGACACTGTAACATTAGGTTCCGGTAACACAGCAGTTAACATCGACGGTACAAAAGGTATCGTAAAAGCTGGCGACGGCACTAATGCAGTAACTATCAATGGCGTAAACAGCACAATTAATGCTGGTAAAGTAGCAATTGATGGCGTAACAGGTAACATCAATGCAGGTAAAGTTCTTGTTAACGGTGCGAACGGTACTGTAAACAACTTGACTAACATTACTTGGGATCCTGCACATATTACAAGCGGTCAAGCTGCAACAGAAGATCAATTGAAAGTTGTAGATAACAAAATTGATAAGAACACTGAAAACTTGACTAAGAAAGGCTTAAACTTCCAAGCTGATTCTGGCGAAGTAATCCATAAAGATCTTGGTCAAACATTGGATGTTGTAGGTGGCATTACTGATAAAGCTAAATTGTCTGACAACAATATTGGTGTTGTATCCGAAAACGGTAAGTTGAATGTTAAACTTGCAAAAGATTTAACAGGCTTGAACAGCGTAACAACTGGTCAAACAACAATCAACAACAATGGCTTGACTATTGGTGGTAATACATTTGTTACAAACAACGGCTTCAATGCTAACAATACGCAAATCAAAAATGTTAAAGCTGGTACAGAAGATAGTGATGCTGTTAACCTTAAACAATTGAACGAAGTAAAAGCTGCGTCCGATACTAAGGTAAAAGGTAGCAAGAACATCCATGTTGAAGAAGAAATCAACGATCTTACAAAAGCTAAAACATACACTGTAAACTTGAAAGACACAGTGACATTGGGCTCCGGCAATACATCAGTTCATTTCGATGGTACAACAGGTATCATTAGAGCTGGCGAAGGTGCTAATGCTGTAAATATCAATGGTACAAACGGTACAATCAACTCCGGTAAGGTAACTATCAATGGTGGTTCTGGTACTGTTAACGATTTGACTAACAGAACTTGGGATCCTAATAAGATTACTAATGGTCAAGCTGCGACAGAAGATCAATTGAAAGTTGTAGACAACAAAATTGATAAAAACACTGAAGACTTGACTAAGAAAGGCTTGAACTTCAAAGGCGACTCCGGTGAAGCTATCCATAAAGACCTCGGTCAAACATTGGAACTCAAAGGTGGCGAATCTGATGCTTCTAAACTTTCAAATGGTAACATTGGCGTAGTTAATGAAAACGGCAACTTGAACGTTAAACTCGCTAAGAACCTTAAAGGTCTTGATTCCGTAACTGTTGGTTCCGATCCAAACAAACAAGTTGTTCTTGATGATAAGGGCGTATCTGTAGGCGGTAAAACTTACATTTCTAACGAAGGCTTAAACGCAAATAATCAAAAGATTACTAACGTGGCAGCTGGTGTAAATGATACAGATGCAGTTAACGTTCAACAGTTGAAGAGCAGCATGGCGGCAGCAACTACAACAGTGAAAGCTGGCGATAGCGGCAATACAACTGTAACAGCTACAACAAATGCAGATAAGTCGAAAACATACACTGTAGATATCAAAAAAGACTTGAACTTACGCAGTGTGATTACCACTACTGACGATAAGAAATTCTCTACTGTAACAAACGGTGTAGGTGTTACAAGCACTGATACATTAGGTAATACGACTGCTCTTACTGCAGGTAATGTGAAAGTATCCGATAATCAAAATAATACAACTCAAACAACAGCTAAAGGTGTACTTGTAGATAATCCAACTAAGGCCACTGAATTGACTGCTGATGGTGTTGTAACTACTGATAAACGGACTAAGAGCACAAGAACAACTGCAGATGGCATGGTAGTTACATCCGGCATGGGTGGTACTAAAGTAACTACTACTGTTAGCAGCAACGGTGTTGCAATTACTACTCCTCCAGCAGGTCAAGGTTCCCCTAAAGATGGTACTGGTGCAGTAACATTGACTAAGGACGGCTTGAACAATGGCGGTAATAAAGTAGTTAACATGGCAAGTGGCTATGCTGAAGGCGAAGATATTAACAATATTGCTGATAATAGCAGCAGCTTAACAAATGGTGCTAACATCGGCGACTTGAAGAAAGGTATCGACGGCCTTAAGAAAGCTGGCTTGGACTTTGCAGGTGATAAAGGTTCATTCCATCGTGACCTAGGTCAAAAAGTGACTGTTAAAGGTGGCGTTACTGATGAAAGCAAACTTTCCACTGCAAATAATATCGGTGTTATCTCTGACAACAACGGTAGCTTGAATGTTCGTTTGGCAAAAGATATTACTGGTATCAATTCCATTACAACTATGGATAACTCCGGTCATACAACTGTGACAAACGGTAACGGTATTACAATCAAAAATAATGGTGGTGGCAGCGTATCCTTAACAAGCTCTGGCTTGAACAACGGTGGTAATAAGATTACTAACGTAGCGCCAGGCGAAATTAGCTCCACTTCTACTGATGCTGTTAATGGTTCCCAACTTAATCGTGTTGCAAACAGCATGAATAATGTTGTAAACGAAGTTCGTCAAGTTGGTGCTATGTCCTCCGCGTTGTCCGCATTGAAACCTATGGCTTATGACCCTTACGAACCTACTCAAATCATGGCAGGTTACGGTAACTACCGTGGTGACTCCGCATTGGCATTAGGTGTGGCTCATTATAAGAATGAATCCATGATGTTACATGCTGGTGTTGCTTGGGCAGGCAGCAATAGCCATATGATGGCAAATGCTGGTGTAACTTGGAAAGTAGGTAACAGAGACGGCGAAGCAGAAACTGCAGATCGTTATCGTAAAGGACCTATCAGTTCTACATATGCAATGCAACGTGAACTTGCTGCAATGAAAGCTGAAAATCAAGGATTAAAAGGTGAAGTAGCTGATTTGAAAGCTGAAAATGAACAAATGAAAGCTAATATTGCTGCAATGATGGCAAGACTAGGTTTATAATACGTTCATACTGAACATTACGGGTTGAGGATTCCCTTTTGGGGGTCCTCCCACCCGATTTAATTCGTTGATAGAAAAGAGGAATATATAATGAAAAAATCCACTTTGCTTGCTTTCACAGCGGCAGTATTATTCGGCAGTGGCGTATTCCATGTTAATGCGGCATCTGCTACATATGATGATCCATTGCTTTTACCAAATCCGGCTAAAGCGCCTACAACAGGTTCTGTTGTATTGGTTCCTGTGGCTAGCCCTCAGGCGGTGCAAAGTATCCATGAATTTGTGAAAGCATGGGAAAATGCGGAAAAACATATTGCTTTAGCTGAAAGCAAAAAGAATAATCATCAAGCGTTAACTAAAGAAGAAGCTAAATGGTTACATTCTAAAGATAAGCATAATTATGCTGATTATTTCCGTAAACATTCTTTAGGTTATGTACATGGCCAAGAAACTGCATTGAACTGGAATGGTGAAAACCGTAATAAAAACGAGTATAGCTATTACACATTCCCTAAATATGATAAGGACCAAGGTTACACAAATAGCTATGGTTACAATGTATTGCGCAGCATGGTTGATCGCATGAATGAATTGCTTCAAAAACAAAAGGCCGTTGGCGGTCCTTTGACTGATGAAGAAGCACAAGCATTGGAAGATGCTATGCTTGATATCATGGCTCAAGATCAAGAACATGTATCTAATGAAGAATTGCGTTATTACATGAACGAAGCAGTTTGGTTTGCTACAAAACAAACTGTAAAAAATATGTCTGCAGAAGAACCTTCTGTTGGAGACATGCACGAAATTAACCTTCGTGAAGCGATTCAGACAGATAACTAATCATCTAATACATATATAATCACATTATATGTATAGCTTTTGTTATAAGGAATGTGCAGTTGCAATAACCTTATATATAAAAGTTTTTATATACAGTGTTGAGACACAAATAAGGGATTCTATTAACACACTGTCATATAGACAAGAAGTCGCAACAGAATGCAATAGATGTATTCTTGTTGCGGCTTCTTTTTATTTTAAATTCTCCCTATATGATATGTCTAAAAAAGTAATATAACTCAAGTTTTAAATCTGTAAAATTAGGCCGTGAAATTGTGCAAAAATAATGATAAAATTTTCCTGAAATTTGTCGTAAAATTTGTCCAAATTTTGTTGACATCAGTATATGGAAATGTTATTATATTCAAGTACCCCATATGAAGGGGCACAGATCTTTGAAAACTGAACAATGATAGGTAATCAATCGAAATGATTGAACATATGCCAGAGTGCGGGTTTTGACACAGTCAAAACCAACCATAATTCAAAGTTACTTCAATGTAACGACAACAAATAATGAGCTATTCAAATAGCTTCAAGATATCTTGGAGAGTTTGATCCTGGCTCAGGACGAACGCTGGCGGCGTGCTTAACACATGCAAGTCGAACGAAGAGCGATGGAAGCTTGCTTCTATCAATCTTAGTGGCGAACGGGTGAGTAACGCGTAATCAACCTGCCCTTCAGAGGGGGACAACAGTTGGAAACGACTGCTAATACCGCATACGATCCAATCTCGGCATCGAGACTGGATGAAAGGTGGCCTCTATTTATAAGCTATCACTGAAGGAGGGGATTGCGTCTGATTAGCTAGTTGGAGGGGTAACGGCCCACCAAGGCGATGATCAGTAGCCGGTCTGAGAGGATGAACGGCCACATTGGGACTGAGACACGGCCCAGACTCCTACGGGAGGCAGCAGTGGGGAATCTTCCGCAATGGACGAAAGTCTGACGGAGCAACGCCGCGTGAGTGATGACGGCCTTCGGGTTGTAAAGCTCTGTTAATCGGGACGAAAGGCCTTCTTGCGAATAGTTAGAAGGATTGACGGTACCGGAATAGAAAGCCACGGCTAACTACGTGCCAGCAGCCGCGGTAATACGTAGGTGGCAAGCGTTGTCCGGAATTATTGGGCGTAAAGCGCGCGCAGGCGGATTGGTCAGTCTGTCTTAAAAGTTCGGGGCTTAACCCCGTGATGGGATGGAAACTGCCAATCTAGAGTATCGGAGAGGAAAGTGGAATTCCTAGTGTAGCGGTGAAATGCGTAGATATTAGGAAGAACACCAGTGGCGAAGGCGACTTTCTGGACGAAAACTGACGCTGAGGCGCGAAAGCCAGGGGAGCGAACGGGATTAGATACCCCGGTAGTCCTGGCCGTAAACGATGGGTACTAGGTGTAGGAGGTATCGACCCCTTCTGTGCCGGAGTTAACGCAATAAGTACCCCGCCTGGGGAGTACGACCGCAAGGTTGAAACTCAAAGGAATTGACGGGGGCCCGCAC
>OGFW01001567.1_pt1 | contig 17210 bp, 15 predicted proteins | sample 1570991 | NCBI WGS metagenome assembly OGFW01 (sample SAMEA2582074, study PRJEB24529) | metagenome | biome: Human gut stool | place: China | collected 2011
CGGCTCCGGTAACTCCCACACCTTCCCCAGAGCCTGAAAAGCAGGAGCCAGTGACCGGAAGTGAGGCGTCGCAGGCAGATTATATCCTTAATACCAACACGAAGAAGTTCCACTATCCCACCTGTTCCAGCGTGAACGATATGAAGGAAAAGAACAAGCAGGAGTTCTTCGGCACCCGCGATGAGACCATTGCACTGGGGTATTCTCCCTGTGGCCGTTGCAAGCCTTGACTGGTCGGCCAAGTAGGAAATCTTATTTCTTGTTAAGTGTGGTGAAACGATTGTGGATCACTTGAGGGACTATTCGATTGATTACATCAGAACACGCTGTTTGGATGTAATCAATAATCAATACAAAACCGTAAGTCAGCAAGCCAAGAAGAGAGAATGGCCGGTCAGTGTCCTTGTCCTGAGCAGAAACACTGCTTCGTTTTCTCGATACTGCGATAATGATTGCTCAAGAAACTGGCTGTGAGGATGATTGGCAGGAATAATTCAACGAGTTCTCGGAATGTGACAGAATCGGCAGACTGTGATATGATTATGATGAGGTTGCTGCTTCAAGCAGCCAGACCAATTTGATAAGCGAGGTAACCTAAATTGAATTTGAAAGAAGTAAGCGAACTGCGCCGCCGTTTTCGCATGGATCGGAATGCTATCAGCCGTATCTATGGCTGTTTTGTCAATAGCAGCCGTGAAATCGTTTCATACATTGATGAATCCATGGGGATTCTCCCGCAGGACGAAGCAGAGAAGTACCTGAACCTGCTGAAGAAGGCTCTTTCCGGAAAACTTGGGAAGAACCTGATCGATATTATCTTCTCTACTGAACAGGTAGCTGACAGTGATGAGCATCGCCTTCTCATGGCACTGCGCAACTCGGAACTGAAAGATGGTGAGATCCGTGAGGAGTTCTATCAGAAAATCATCAACTCTCTTGACCTTGGGGACAGCAACTACCTGATCCTCCTGGCATATGACACATACGATGTCCCCCACAAGAATAAAAACGACGAGATGGATGCAGATGCATCCGATGCCGTATTCTCCTATGTTGTTTGCTGTGTCTGTCCTGTGAAGGAGCGCAAAGCGGAGTTGGGCTTCTTCCCCGGAGACAATGAGTTCCACAGCTGTGCCGGTCAGATCGTTGCCGCACCGGAACTGGGATTCTTGTTCCCCGCCTTTGATGATCGTGCGGCAAATATCTACAATGCCTTGTTCTATTCCAGAAAGGCAGATGAGATCCACCAGGAAGTCATCGACAGCGTATTTCATACCACAGCTCCCATGTCTGCCGCTGAGCAAAAGGAAGCATTCCAGAATGCTCTCAGCGAAGCTTTGGGTGATGCCTGTAATATGGAACTGGTCCAGTCTATCCATGACAGACTCCGCGACCAGATTGAACAGCATAAGGAGAGCCATGATCCCGTCAGTGATGCGGCAGAAATCCTGCGCGATAACGGTGTGGAAGAGGAACAGATCCTTGCGTTCCGTGATAGTTGCGTCACCCAGTTCGGTGATGGAGCAACACTGAACCCGGCCAATCTGATTGATAGCAGCCGCTTTGAAGTTAAGACCGCCGATGCGACAATTTCGGTCGATCCGGAGCATAGCTACTTGGTTGAGGCAAGGATCATTGATGGCCGGAAGTACTTGCTCATTCCCGCAGACGAGGATATTGAAGTCAATGGGTTTGGGGTTCGTGTCAAAGGCGAGTAAACGAAGACCGACTACGGAGGAATAATGATGGAATATAACAAATTGATCGCAGAGATGTCCCTTTCGGATGAGGTGGAGGGCTTCTATGTTTTGAAAGCTGCATATCCCAAGACAACCGCAACCGGCAAGCCGTTTTTGAGCGCCTCTCTGTCGGATCGATCCGGCTCCATCGAAATAAAAGTATGGGACTATTCGGGCCCCATCTCCTCTGCAGATGAAGGCAATGTTGTGAAGATCCGTGGCACTGTCTCCGAGTTCAGAGGCACCCCGCAGATTACTGTCGATCGGATCCGTTTGGCTGACGACAATGATACTTACGACCTGTCCGCCTTGGTCCCGGTGGCTCCCATTGATGTGGACACTACGATGGCAGAAGTGGAGAGACTGATCAGTTCGATTACGGATGCTGACTACAGGAAGATTTGCAGCACGATGATGGCCCGCCATAAGGAGTCCCTAAAGACGATCCCAGCCGCTAAAAGCGTCCACCACGGCTTTATCTCCGGACTTCTGATGCACACTGCGACCATGATGAAAACGGCTGATTTCCTGACCGGCCTTTACGGGGATATCATCGATCGCAGCCTGCTACTTGCCGGCACGTTCTTGCATGACTTCGCCAAAGAGAGCGAGTTTACCTTCTCTCAGCTCGGTCTGGTCACGGAATACTCGGTGAAGGGACAACTCCTTGGGCACCTTGTGATGGGCGCACAGGAAGTTTCCAACGTAGCTGCAGAACTTGGTATCCCTGAGGACAAGTCCGTTTTGCTGCAGCACATGATTCTTTCCCATCACGGAGAGCCAGAATTCGGCGCTGCAGTGAAGCCCATCTGTGCGGAGAGCGAGCTGCTCTCCCAGATCGATATGCTTGACAGCCGGATGGAAATCTACCGCGAGACCTTGGCCGGTCTCCAGGTGGGAGAGGTGAGCAGTCGCATCTTCGCGCTGGACAAAAGAGTGTTCAAGCCTCATGAACTGAATGGGTGACGGATATGGCTTTTGGAGAGAAATATGCTCCACTTGGAAATTGGCTGAAGGAACACGGAGGAGACTCTGTTAAGCTTACTTTCGATGAGTTGAACCAGATCATCCCAATCCCTAACCATGCATATAAGAACAGACCATCCTGGGCAAATCTCTCAAGCCCTGCATCCTTTTGCTCCAGCTGGATCAGTGCGGGATATGTCGTGGATTCCATTAGTTTAGAGGAACAATGGGTCGTATTCAGGAAAGGCGAAGTACAGGGCCACACGCACCATAGTAAACCGCCCTATCGTGTTGTGAATCAGAAAAAACTTGCTGAAGCCATTCAAGCCGGATACGAGTGCTATGACAGTATGAAGGATGATCCACATCACCGGTATCTCTCTTGGGAGTACTGCCATGAAGCGTTTCGGCTGAATAGGCGCTCGCAGATTGACGCCACGATCGACTATCTCTGCCTGCACTTGGCTTGGTATTTGGCCAGTTGGGGTATGCTTCGAAACTCTTTCCTCATGCAGAAGGATTACAAGATCCATGCGGATGTTATCCGTTTGATTTATCAGCCGGAGTGGGATGATCTCTGGGACCTTTCTCCCGAGAAACTCTCGCAGGAGTATTATGCTGACCGAATCATGAAACTTAGCGAGAGCATTACAGAAGCTTATGTGGCGTCCGGTGCCGGCATCCCAACGGAAACCTTGCTTACCAAGATCTTGCTGGGTACTGTGGGCTGCGTGCCCGCCTATGATCGGTATTTCAAAAAGGCTCTTGCTGATACCTGTGCTGCATCCCAAGTTTTCAGTGCGAAATCCATCCGAACCCTTGGCAACCTGTATCTTGACCATGAGGATGAGTTTGAAAAGCTCCGGAAACATTGCGGCAGCCGAATTGAGTATCCGGCAGCCAAAATCCTGGACATGTGCTTTTTTGAGTATGGCTTCCAGAGAAACGCGAGCAGCCAAGAAGACAGCGATTAGATTATTCTGCGAGGAGGGATCACTTTGGAATATGCTTTGACAGCGGATCATCACCGCGTTCACGCATTCGATGCGGAGAAGGGGCAAGAGTATTACTGTCCTGTGTGCGGCAACCAGGTGATTCCTCGCCAGGGCGAAGTCAATTCGTGGCACTTCGCTCATGTGACCTCGTGTATGGATGACTGGAAATACGATATGTCTGAATGGCACCGAGGATGGCAATCGCGTTTTCCCGAAAATGTTCGTGAGATTGTCGTGGAACACAGGGGCGAATGCCATCGTGCAGACATCTTGATGGGCGGCTATGTCATTGAGTTTCAGCACAGCCCAATTTCTGCCGGTGAATTTGAACGGCGCAATAAGTTCTACACGAGGGCCGGCTATAAGGTGATTTGGGTGTTCGATGAGACCTACGCCTTTGGGAATGAGTATATCTCCAGCAGCCTGGATGATGAGAACAAGTTTGTGTGGAAGTGGCCGAATCGCATGCTCGCTTCAGTTGTTCCTCAGCGATCCACAGATATAGCAGTCGTTCTGCAGCTTACCGAAGACCATGATGACGACGGTTGCGAATGGCTCGGGAAGGTGGAGTGGGCGATCGTAGACGATGATGGGTATGCCGACTATCGCCGATTCTTCATTGATGATGGTTTTGCGCCAGATCTTTTTACTGAAGACGGCCTACAAAACATTCTGTTGAGCAAGCGGAAGCGGTTTGATGCCTTCCTCCGTGATAACCAACCCTATGCGCCGAAGTGCAGCCGAATCAAGGGTAATCCACGGGACTGGTACATATGCCCGAAAACGCACGATTGGCATAACAACCAATGCCGGGAATGTCAGAACAATTTAATCAACGAGTTCCGGACAGGAACGGATTATAGGCAAGGAGGTTTGTTCTTCTACTGTGCTTATCCTCGCATTATCCATGAAGCGGATAAGTATGGAGAGGTGCATCTCCCATCCATTCGATTTTAAGGAGGACTCCGACATGAAAAAGGAATATGACACCAGCGTGAAAGAGGCCATTGAACGAGTCATGAGCGTATTCTCCGAGTACATCAAAACAACTCCATACTTCGATATTGTATGGTCTGGTAAGGTCGGGTATATCTACATCAGTATCGATAGTTGCCGTGGTACTGTCGGCGACATGGACTGCATTGTAATTGATAGCCCCGAAGAGCTTCTGGATAAGCTGCTGTATGAAATGGCAGTGGATATCATGGAGGAAGGTGGGCACGACCTAAGCCCGGTAGAAGCGTCAGCATTGGAGCGTGCTGAGGTAGAACGGCGCCTTAATGTCTATCTGGAGCAGTTGCCTGAATACCAAGACCGTATCAGTTTTGTATTCGAACGCAAGTGATCTTCAAAGATAATCTCGGTAGAATATAGCGAGGTGCATATGGCAAAGAACATCAGCGCTTTCCATATTCAACGAGCAAAGGCCTTGTTTGCTGCGACAAAGCAGTTTCTGGGATAATTCTTATAAGAAAGCTGCGGGAAGTGCACTAAAGAAGGTAATACGATATGTCACAATAATAGGTTATCCATTTGTCTGCAGTTTTGCTGGTGATGACATTATTGAGCTGGATTCTACAACAGATGAAATCAAGATGCCACCCTTTCGGATGGCATCTTTTTTATCACCTTTAATCAGCGCAAGCCGGTTTAATCTTTTAGCTCAAACTCGAAAGAGAGCGCATCACCAAGTCGATGTCTTTGTTTTCAAGTTCCTGAATGATGTGCAGATAGGTTTTTTGCGTAGTGGTCATACTCGAATGTCCAAGACGGCGGGCAACGCTCGCAATGGAAACGCCCGTAAATAACAGCAAAGAGGCGTGTGTATGTCGTAATCCGTGGACAGAGATGATAGGGATGTTACAGGCTTTGCAATGCCTGCCGAGAATGTCGTTCACCGTCGAATTGTAGACAGTGGAGTTGACAAAGATGGGCTTATCTTCGGGAAGGTGCTTTACCAATTCAGAAAATTGAATGACAGTTTGCCAGTCAATTTGAATTTTCCGCACAGACGACTTGTTCTTCGTAGGCTGGAAGCCGCCCTTTCCCTTGTAGTCCCAAGTCTTGCTTATGGACAGTGTTTGATGGGCAAAGTCGAAGTCTTTGGGGGTAAGAGCCAGTGCTTCAGAAAAGCGCATCCCCGTCTTTGCTACCAACAGGATAAAATAGTCCCAATTCACCTTATCCTTCAGGTCAAGCGAGATCAGCAGCGTGTGTAGCTCAAATTGATTGAGATACTTGATTTTCTTAGCAACCGGTGGCTTCCCCTTGATGATTGCCTTGCGAGTAGGATCTCTTTCAATCAAGCCCTCATCAACAGCATCAAGAATTGCTCCCTTGAGCTGGTGGTGAAAATCCATCGTGGTTTGGCGCTCGTGGAACTCAGCATAATCGTTCAACAGCTGCTGATAAGCTATCCGGTTCATATCACATACTCTCAGGTTCGGGACGAGCTTAACGAGCCATTTCTGCGTCATTAGGTACTTATCCATCGTCACCTTTCTGATTGCGCCCTTCTTATACACCGTAATCCATTTTGCATAATATTCACAGAACAAGTCTGTTCGTTTGGTTTCTGTTAGCATCAGAAGTCCTCCATTTCATTAAAAATGGCTTACGCTGATGAAGGGTGATAAGGTTGTCAAGGGTATCAAACAGCTTTCCGATTTTGCGCTGTTCCTCAAGCGAAGGAAGAGATACTTCTCCCATACAGAGCTTGTCGTAATAGAAGTACAGACGAACGCCACCCTCTTGCAACTGCATAATCAACTTTTGAAAATCAGGTGATTTGAACCAGTGCCATAAGAGCCTATCGTCAACATCTTCGGAGGTCTTGAAAACCTCATATAGAGAGCTAACTATCACATTTTTCCCGATATTTTGGTATCCGATTGAACCAACATTTATTCTTGCCGGGTTATAAGCAAATGAGTTCGGAGAAACGATATAATACATCCTTTTATCTGCTTCTCGCATCGTCCCACCATTCTCGAACTTCTCATCTTGTGGCACAAACCCGTGTTCGTTGGTAATTGAATAGCTCTCTAATGGAAGGTTGTCCCTATTCTTTTCGCCAGCGGGAAAAGTAATATCTGAGAACTTACGCTGTTCCCAAGAAAAAGCAAGAGAGCCAAGGAAACACCTTGGCTCTCTTGTTAAGACCGCATATTTTTTCATTTTTCGGCTTGCTTTAGCGTTGATGGCACTCATTACGGCATATCAACCTCAAATCCACCGGTAAGAATGAACTGCCGCAAAAGCTGATCCGTTTTCATATTGACCTTGGGCGGAATCAACTTGGTTTGTTCATATGCTTCAAAGAACGCTTTTGCTTTGGACTTATCGACGCTCTTTTTCAGCTCGTCAAACCTGCCAAACTCATTGATAGTCGCTTCATTCAGGTTAAGCCCCATCATATTCCTGAGTTTATCCTCATCAAGACCGAAGATGGTTGCAAAACGGTGAATTTGGTCATCTTTTGCTCTAAACTGATACTCCGTGATGTAGTCACGAAGCGTTTTTCCGTCCTCGGCAATGACATCGCCTCGCTCAATGTCGTGCAGAAAGATATTTGCGTATTTCTGCTCCTCTTGCGTTAGGGCAGCAAAAGTCTTGTGTAGTTCTGCCTTTGCTTGCTCAATAGATTCCTCGGAAGAACCTTCCTGTCGAATCAATTTGAGGTACTTATCGAAACGACTGTTCATATAATCGGCATCAATAACCCCTGTGTCAATTTCAGTCAGGTATCCAACAAGATCGTATGGTATATCTATGTCTTGTGATCCGGGATCATCGGGAGAAGCAGCGGAAAGCTCTTTATAACGCTGTGCCAAAATCAAAAATGCGTTCTCATCAAACTCCATTGCAATCTCAATCGTTTTACCGCTTTCCTCATCCTTGAATGAGTAGGTGTGTTTGTCCCACCTAAATCCTTGGATTTTAGCAGCTTCAAGGTATCCGTTGAAATCTCTAAACAGTGAGGCAAACTTAGCTCTTACCGTTCCATCCGCAGGTAGCTTTTCAAAGTCAGGGATAACAGCGTTTTTGAACAGATACGCAATGTCATCAAACACAGAGTTGAGCTTTCCGAGGTTGTAAGACAGTTTTTCAACGAACAGACCTATCGGTCTATCGCCGGAATAGAGCTTAACCGCTTTGCTCACATTCTGCTCCATCGTATGCGGCTTGCGATAATATCTGATTATGCCAAAAGGCTTATCGGGTCCGAAAAGTCTGTTGGTTCTGGAAAATGCCTGAATGATGTTCTCATACTCCAGTATCTTATCCATATACAGCGTATTGACCCACTTAGAGTCAAAGCCGGTAAGCATCTGATCCACTACGATCAAAAGGTCGAGTTGCTTTTCAGGCTCTCTTTCGATCCGCTTATATTGTTCTTTGTGGGCAAGGCGTAGAGAAAGATCTTTTTTGAAGCGAGCGTGTGTAGTAATCGAAAAATCCTGACCAAACATCGCATTATAGTCAGTGAGGATTTCAATCAAGCCTTTCTCTTTATAGAAAGCAATCGGCTGCCCCTTGTATTCTTTGTAATCACCATCTTCATTGCTGATATTGGGGTCAAAAAGGCAACTGATTCTGAGTCCCGGCATTGCAGCCTTCAGCAGTCGATAGTAGTCTATTGCTTCGGGGATGCTGCTCGTTGCAAAGATTGCGTGAAATTTCCCGTTGTGGCTCAAAGTTAGCCAGTTTTCTTGAATATCCTCAACGACCTTGCTTTGATGCTCCGAGGAAAGATACTGAGTCTTTGGAAGATAATCTTCAATGCCCTTGACCCACTTGCCGTCATCGCCCAAGAAACCTGCCATCTTAACGGTGGAGGAGTCCATATACTCATAGAATATTTTTGCCTTTTTCGGATCGCTGATCGCTTCTTCTTCGGTTGCTGCTTTTGCTTTTTCCAAGGCAACCACTTTGCGGACATCCTTATCACGGAAGGTCAGGACTTTATAAGGATCAAATCCAAGCACATTCTTATCCCTGATACCATCAGCAATGCTATATCTATGAAGTTCATTGCCAAAAACATCTGTTTGGGCATTGTTTTTCTTTGCGTTCTCCTCAAACACCGGTGTTCCGGTGAAACCGAAGAAAATCGCATTAGGAAATGTTTCCTTTATAATTGAGAGCATATCTCCAAAAGTCGAGCGATGGGCTTCATCAACGATAAAGACAAGTCGCTTGCCGTTGATTATTTCAATGTCGCTTGCGTTAAGCCCACCGTCCTCATCCCGGATATTACTCATCTTCTGAATAGAAGTGACGATTAGGGTATCTGCTGTGGCGTTACTCTTCAGCTTTGACAAAAGGACATAGGTATTCTCTGTTGCCTGTACTGTTTCATTTTCATCTGCAAATGCCCGATACTCCTTGAGTGACTGGGTTCCTAACTCGATGCGGTCGGTAAGGAAGATGACTTTATCGGCATCATTGGAGTTTGCAATCAACTGAGCTGACTTAAAACTCGTCATCGTTTTGCCCGAACCTGTGGTATGCCAAATGTATCCGCCACGCTGCTTCCCGCTATCCCATTTTGTCTTAGATACCACATCGGAGATAGCACTGGCTGCGTAGTACTGATAGCTTCTCATCACCTTCAGAACACCGTCAGCATTATCGGCAACAGTATAGAACCCGATGAGCTGGTGCGCCATAGGAATGGACAGCAGAGAGGAGGCGATCGCTTTCCAATCATTGATCGGTTCGTTGTTAAAATCTGCCCAATGGAAATAGTAATCCGTGTTGAATTTCCCATCGGGACCGGGGTTAGCAAAATAGCGGGTTTCTTCAGGGTTCATTGCAACAAAAACCTGAACGAGAGAGAACAGTCCTGTAAAAACGCCCTCATATGAGTATTTCTCAATCTGATTATACGCTTGACTGACAGGGACACCGCTGCGCTTCAGCTCGATATGTATGACCGGCATACCATTGATGAGCAGCATCAAATCGCCACGGCGGTCATTCAGCATTTTTGACTTGCTCGGAAAAACCGGTTGCTGTGCGATTTGATACCGGCTCTGTCCGGCGGCGATTTCTCTGCGATCATATATTTTCAAGCTGATTTCCGTGCCACAATGGAGCTTATCATCAGGGTTGTCACGCTTGATAGATACAGTTTTCCCGTTGATAAGGCCGTTGAGCTTCAACGGGGTTCTGAGTTCCGTGATCTGCTCGATGATCTGCTGCATTTCCCCATCCGTAAGAGGATAGTTATTCAAGCGGTCAATTCCACGGTTGTTATCATACAGGATCTTTGCCCAATTTCGGATGAGGTCTTGCTCGGTCGGGTTCTTGATAACTTCTTTTTCCCAACCTTTATCCGCTAAGACTTTAATCAGGGCTTCCTCAAAGTCTGCCTCTTTTTGGAATGTCATACGATTTCCTCCTCTCTGCGGTGAAAGCAGCCTTTCACGCTAAGGTTTATTTAAGGGTGCAAGCGCAAATGCTTACGCTGATGAAGGGTGATAAGGTTGTCAAGCTGGCTGAAGAAAGCACCTATTTGCTGCTGTTCAGCGTATTGAGGAACCATAACGGTCTTTGCTAACAGTTCATCTTTAGTAATGCCTTTAATCGATGTTCCTTGTACTGCATTCAACTCGGATTGCAGCTTTTTATAGCAAGCATATACCGTGAAAAGTGGCTCTGCATTGAGCTTGCTCAGCGATAGAAAATCTTGGCTGGTAGCATAGGAATACGGCATAAATGCGAGCTTTCCAACACCTACACGGGTAATAATTGCTATTGAGTTTTTAGGTACAAGTTGAGTTGCAGAATTGTTTAATCCATACTGAGTTATACGCTTCCTCGGTACAACGCCGAACAACCTTCCATCAACTACATCAGAGGACTGTATCCACGGAATATCACCATCCCAATATGCCTCATTTAATGTCGAAGGAGTACCGCCACCATAGGTCTTTTCAGCTAATTCCGATACCTTACGCTGTTCCCAAGAATATGCTGATTACAGCCTTTCACGCACCATCATCAGGGCATAACCCAGCAGATTTTGCCCCCGCCATTTTGCCCGGTCAAGTCTGCTTGGATCACGCATGGATAAACCAATGCCCCAAATCCGATCATTTACAGCACACTCAGCAAGAAATGCATTTCCAGTATCTTTCAGTCTCTCCCTTAGATCAGGGTTCTGCGTAAACTTTGCGAAAAGCCCCTCATAGACGACGATTTGTCGAATACCGTTCCATAGGCTCTCATCATAGCCGGATACAAGCCGTCCAAGAGCCTTTATCTCGGCAGCATTATCCGTAGCAAGAATCTGTGTGGCAACCTTTTCATCGCCAAAGGAAAGTGCCTTGCGGTACATCATATACTGCTCCATTGAGGAAAAGGTGATACCATTGTGCGTAAATGTGGAAGGATACCAGTTGCTAAGGTATCCATTCTCTTCGTTATTGTTGTGAAAACAGATAACAGTCATTCCCATTTCCTCGTTCCTCCATAAACGAACATCTTCTCATGCATGGATATCTCTGACATATTACTATTATACCGAGCGCAGGATGAAATGGCAATCCCAACTTTTTTACTGCCAATTTCTACTTCTTCCTTATTTGGATGTAACTCCAGTAAGTCAACAGAGGGCCAGCCCCATTAGAGCTGGCCCTCTATGCACCAAAAGGCATACTTTTTGGCTGATGGCATTTTTGGTCGATCGAAATCAAATATGTGTTTCAAAATGCCATAAACAAATTAGTGAGATATTTCAAAAAACAATGGACATTATGGTGCAATTCTTCTCCATAAAACGTCGCCCTTTTCCGATGCTCGCATTACAATCGCATTAATGCTTTTAGAACAGTATAGCAAACTATTCGCAGAGAGTGATCAGGGGGATTTTCGTACCATCGGTGGAGCAAAATACTGTCTTTCGGCTAAAATTACTTTTCGTATACTGCGAATTACCGCATATACAATTGCCTGTCGCTGATGAAGGGTGATAAGGTTGTCAAGATGGCGAAAGAAGTCGGCTATACGGTCTTGTTCCTCAGTACCGGGCAATAAGACGGACACGGAAGTGTATTCATCAAACGAGATGTTTAGCAAGCCGTCCATTCTTGCACCGGATGATACAATCTTGTGAAGTTGGTTTTCAATATCAGCACCATTTAACTCTATTGACATAAACTCCGCATTTTGATTTTCAGCAGAAAAGCAGTGATAAACAAAGGGAATACGGGCATTTTCTGCTGTTGTCAATGCAAAACAAGAACCGTATGGACGCAACTTGGAAGCCCCGTGATTGTACGCAAGCTCACCTTTTTTGAGAAGAATATACTTCTTCAAACTTTCTCCGGCGTTATTAAAAGCATATCTTTCAGATTGCTCAATGAAGCCATTGTTTGCCGTAATCATCATTATGGGTGCTTCCGATTCGGGGTCATTACGAGTTATTTCTTTGACTACATCACCCAGCTTACGCTGTTCCCAAGAGAATGTATAAAAAGGGGGTGTCAGTTGGACAATCAGAGAAATATCCGGAGGTGAATGCAAAAATGGCTGTCGTTGATGAAGGGCGATAAGGTTGTCAAGTTGCTCCAAGTAAGCGCCCAAAACTCGCTGTTCGGTTATACTTGGAATAGTTACATATGTGTTTCCCACAAGTTCTTTATTAAGATTATTTACTGTGCTACCAGCAGCAAGTGACCTATACTGGCTAAGCATTTGTGGTGTACCAAGTAGATGACAAAGGAAAGTTAAGTCAAAGACCCCATAGGTATTTCTTATGAGCAACCAACCGTCGTGAATACAGCCATCAATGCCCATTATATAGGGCTTTCCGAAACTCATAGAGTTGGAAAGAATTAAGTCACCCGGATGAACTTCTCTCGTTTTAGACAGCCCTTCGGGTCGAATTTTCTCAGCGGTTTTGGTTATGTAATTTCCTTGTGTTGGAGCATCACCAATCTTAACCCAGTTCAACCCATTTGGTGCATCCGTTATGAAATCGTCAATTGGTCTTGGTGAACCGCCTCGTTCTATTTGAACCAATTCTGAGAACTTACGCTGTTCCCAAGCTATTCGGTTACAGTCGAGCTTACACAGGTATGAAATATAGGAATTAAGTTTGATATTTCGGGATTTATAGTTGCTATTCCAGGATTATATGCTATAATATAAAATGTATTTTAGTACTTACTCGCGGGCCGAGAGAAAGGAATGATATGATGGCTGTAAGCTATAAAAAACTCTGGCACATTCTGCTTGATCGAGATATGAAGAAAAGAGATTTGCAGGAAGCTGCAGGGCTCACAAAATACGCAATGAATAAGCTTAGTCGTGATGAAAATGTCAGCACTGAAGTGTTGGGAAAAATCTGCTCCGCTTTGAATTGTACAACTGACGATATTATGGAGTTTGTTTCTGACGAAAAGTAAGTCCGTTTTATGGGACACTAGTTGTGTGTATCATAATAGGGGGGTAGTACGTTGCCCTTAGAAAAAGAAAAAGGATGGGGTCACAGAATGAATAAGCAACAACTTGCTCAGAAAATATGGGCTTCCGCAAATCAAATGCGTTCCAAAATTGAAGCAAATGAATATAAGGATTACATACTAGGCTTTATTTTTTACAAGTATCTTTCCGATAAGGAAGTTAAGTTCTTGAAGGAGAACGACTATGATAATGAACTCCTGAAAACCGTATCGGAGGAAGATGCCGAAACAGTTGAATGGATCCAAAAAAACATAGGCTACTTTATTGCCTATAAGGATCTTTTCTCCACTTGGCTCACGATGGGTAAGGACTTTGATGTTTCAAATGTCCGTGATGCTCTTTCTGCATTTAGCCGACTAATTTCTAATTCGCATAAAAGGGTATTTGAAAAAGTATTTGATACCCTGCAAACAGGCCTTTCCAAACTTGGCGATAGCTCCGGTTCACAAACGAAAGCAATTAGTGGGCTGCTGACGCTGATAAAAGATATTCCTATGGATGGCAAGCAGGACTACGATGTTCTCGGTTTCATCTACGAATATCTTATCAGTAACTTTGCAGCAAATGCTGGAAAGAAAGCTGGCGAGTTCTACACCCCGCACGAGGTATCGCTTCTGATGTCCGAGATCGTTGCGAGTCATTTGAAGGGTAAAAGTGAAATCAAAATCTACGACCCGACAAGCGGTTCGGGCTCACTGCTTATCAATATTGGTCAAAGCGTTGCGAAGTATATGAGCGACGACAACAATATTCAGTATTACGCTCAGGAGTTGAAAGAGAATACTTATAACCTGACCCGAATGAATTTGGTTATGAGAGGCATTGATCCCGCTAACATTATCACTCGTAACGGCGATACTCTCGAGGAGGATTGGCCGTACTTTGATGAAAATGATCCGGTCAATACCTATAACCCTCTCTATGTGGATGCGGTCGTATCCAATCCGCCGTATTCGCAGGCTTGGGATCCGTCTAATAAAGAGGGAGATCCTCGTTATGCTCGTTTTGGACTTGCTCCCAAAGGAAAAGCCGACGATGCGTTGCCATTGTTTCCCCCGGTGTATATCAAACCGGACGGCATTATGACAATTGTTCTTCCCCACGGCGTACTGTTCCGTGGCGGTGAGGAAGGTGAAATCAGAAAAAACCTGATCGAGAATAACCATATCGACGCCATTATCGGGTTGCCTGCAAATATCTTCTTCGGGACAGGGATCCCCACCATTATTATGGTGCTGCGCCAAAAGCGTGAGAACACCGATGTTCTTATCATCGACGCATCCAAGGGATTTATCAAAGAGGGTAAAAATAACAAGCTCCGTGCGTCTGACATTAAACGCATAGCAGACACCTTTATCAAGCGTGAAAGCGTCCCGAAGTTTTCACGAGTTGTCAGTCGTGAAGAAATTCGCAGCAATGATTATAACCTGAACATTCCTCGCTATGTGGACTCATCTGAAGCAGCCGAGCATTGGGATGTCTATGCGTCTATGTTTGGCGGTATCCCGACGGCAGAAATTGAAGAGCTGGGCGAATTTTGGACGGCGTTCCCGGCACTGAAAAAGGCTCTATTTACAGAGAGTGGCATCCCCTATGTGAATGTGTCTGTCGATGACATTAAGAGCGCCATCAAGAGCCACCCCGATGTGGTCGGATTTGAGGATGCTTTTAATGCCGCCTTTTCTACTTTCCCGGCGTTCCTGAAAGAAGAACTTATCGACCGGATGGAAAGCATTGAAATCTCTAAGGCTGAAACCGTTCTGAGCGCTGATATTTTTGAGCGTCTGAAGGATATTCCGCTTATCGACAAATATGCGGCGTTCCAACTCCTTGACGACGATTGGACTGGAATTTCTATTGATCTTGAGGTCTTGCAGACCGAGGGCTTTTCTGCGACAAAGGAAGTCGATCCGAACCTTGTCATCAAGAAAAAGGATGGCAAAGATCAGGAGGTGCAAGAAGGCTGGGTAGGTCACATAATCCCGTTTGACTTGGTACAGGCGACTTTGCTCTCCGCAGAAACGGATGAGCTCCACGGTTTGGAAAGCCGTTTGGCGGAAATCCCGTCTGAATATGAGTCCATCCTTGATGAAATGACAGAGGAGGATAAAGAGAGCTGCAACGATGTTCTCACCGATGAAGGCGATGCTTTCGTTCCGAAAGAAGTATCCAAAAAGATCAAAGAACTGAAGAAAGACCGTTCTCCTGAAAGCGTTGCGCTCTGTACACTCTTAGAAAAGGTTGAGTCTTTGGTCAAGAGCGAGAAAGAAATCAAAGCGCAAATCAAGGCAAAGAGTGTTGCGTTGCAGGCAAAAACAAAGGATACGATTGAAAACCTGAGTGACGAACAGGCTTTGGATTTGCTTAAAAAGAAGTGGATCGCTCCTCTTATTGAGAGCATTCACAAGCTGCCTGATACCGTAATCGACAGTTTGGTAAGCAAAATTCAAGCCCTACAGAACAAGTATGCGACAACTTTCTTTGAGGTCGAACAGCAGATCAGCGAAACCGAAGCTACACTTTCGGGAATGATCGACGACCTTGAGGGTAACGAGTTTGATATGCTGGGACTTGGTGAGTTGAAGAAATTGCTGGGAGGTAGTGCAGAATGACGAAAAAACCAGATGCTCCCGCAATTCGCTTCAAAGGTTTCTCGGACGCTTGGGAACAGCGTAAGTTGGGTGAACTCGTTGACAGAGTAGTTCGCAAGAATACAAACAACGAATCTACGCTACCATTAACAATCTCGGCACAATATGGTTTGGTTGACCAAATCACATACTTTAACAACCGTGTTGCAAGCCGAGATGTGAGCAATTATTACTTGGTGCTGAATGGCGAATTTGCCTACAACAAAAGTACCTCTGACGGCTATCCATTCGGCGCGGTCAAAAGGCTTGATCTATATGAAAAAGGCGTATTATCAACGCTCTACATCGTTTTTTCTCCGAAAAAAGAGCAGCAGGTTGACTCGGATTTTCTGACCGTTTTCTTCGATACAGATAGGTGGCATAAGGGTGTAGCCGAGAGAGCTGCCGAGGGCGCAAGAAATCACGGCCTGCTCAATATTTCTGCTGAAGATTTCTTTGACATAGACCTTTCTGTACCTAAAGATGTTGCAGAGCAAAAAAAAATCGGGGCGTTTATTCGCCAGCTCGACAACCTTATCACCCTTCATCAGCGTAAGTTTGAAAAGTTGACGAATGTGAAAAAGTCAATGCTCGAAAAGATGTTCCCGCAAAATGGCTGCAGTTACCCCGAAATTCGCTTCAAGGGATTTACTGACGCTTGGGAACAGCGTAAGTTGTCTGAAATGTGCGGTACTTTTGAGTATGGACTTAACGCAGCCGCTAAGGAGTTTGACGGAAAAAACAAATACATCAGAATCACGGATATTGATGATGCCAGCAGAGAGTTCTTGCTTTCTGATCTTTCGTCCCCTGATATTTGCCTTGATGGTATGTCGAAATATCTACTCTCAAGCGGAGATATTGTCTTTGCACGAACTGGTGCAAGTGTCGGAAAAACCTACATTTACAGGGAAAACGACGGCATTGTGTACTTTGCAGGTTTCCTTATTCGGGCAAAAGTCAATCAGGACAATGATGCAGAATTTGTTTTTCAAAGCACCCTTTCGCCAAGCTATGAGAAGTATATTCGTATTACCTCGCAGCGATCTGGACAGCCGGGTGTAAACGCACAAGAGTATGGTGAGTACGACTTGTTTGCCCCGTCAAAAGAGGAACAGCAAAGAATTGGACACTTTCTGCGAGGTATTGACAACCTTATCACCCTTCATCAGCGTGAGTTGGAAAAGCTCCAAAATATCAAGAAATCCATGCTTGAGAAGATGTTCGTTTATGGAGGAACGAGGAAATGGGAATCATAACTCTATACCACGGTACTCCCAATAAGCTCGTAGTTCCCCAATACGGTGGCGGGGATGAAAAGCACGGCTATGGCAAAGGCTTTTATCTAACCAAGAGTATTGAACTTGCAAAAGAATGGGCGGTCTGCCGACCTAATAATACAAACG
>OGFW01001576.1_pt1 | contig 17080 bp, 9 predicted proteins | sample 1570991 | NCBI WGS metagenome assembly OGFW01 (sample SAMEA2582074, study PRJEB24529) | metagenome | biome: Human gut stool | place: China | collected 2011
CTTGGGTTTGATTTTAGGCCTTCATGGGATTGCTGATCATGCTTTCTTCAGTTTCTCAGTCTTAGGTTGGCTTTTGATTGGTATTTTAGGTCTTGTCATTTTGATTTGGCGTTCAATTAAATTGGACAATCCCATTATCAATCTTTCTATTTTGAAAAATCGTAAACTGACCGGTCATATCATCGCCTTCTTTTCTTTTCAATTGGGATCCCTCGCGATGAGTTTCCTCTTGCCAAACTATGTGCAGTTGGTTAACCACTCTAATACCACTCTCGCCGCCCTGATGCTTCTCCCAGGGGCATTGATTGGTGCTGGGTTTGCTCCTTTCTCAGGTATTATTCTTGATAAAATGGGGGCTCGTAAACCAATTTTGATTGGAGCTAGTCTGATTGTCCTTGCTCAGCTGCTCTTTACCCTGTTTGGTCTCTCCCTTTCAAATACTTTAATCCTCGTCTTTTACATGATTTTTATGACGGGGCTTGGAGTTGCTTTTGGTAATGTCATGACCAATGGACAGAAACAATTGTCACTTGATCAACGCGCTGATGCCAATGCCATTTTTAACACGCTCCAACAATTTGCAGGAGCAGTGGGAACAACGCTAGCATCTCTAATTGTTGCTATGAGTCAAGCAAATCACAAGATTGACTTTGCGCAAGCAACGGCTCAGGGGAGTCGAAATGGGTTTATGGTTTTACTTGTTTTAGCAGTATTCCAACTTATTGTACTTGTGAGCGTCGTCAAAAAGAACGATTAATAATTAAATTGAAGCAAAGGAAACATGCTTTCCCTTGCTTTTTTCTTTCCTTAAGCTAACTACTAATTTTACTGCAAATTTTAGTGTTAGTTTAAGGATTATGACTTATAATAATTTTAAAGAAAAAAAGACCTTTCGTTGTAGATACGAGGAAGAAGGAGAGACTATGACTTTACTCAAGAAAATGCGTCCCGAACAACCCCTAAAGAATCTGAGGTGGTTTGACATCGGTATGGTTACGCTCATTATGTTTGGTCAGTTTATTGTCCGTTCGACCGAAATGTATTTGGCAAGTTTGTCTCCAAGCGTTTCCACAGCAATCAGCGAGACATCAACCAATACAGCCAGTGAAGGAGCAGGCTATTCAAGTAATTTCACCTTGCAGATTATTCTCCTAGCCTTAGCGATTATTTACCTCTGGATACGTCATTTTGACTTTAAACAACTACCAATTCGTCTAAAGTGGTCTGTTTTATTTTGGGTACCTTTTATTTTTGCTATCATGGGCTTATTTGCCGATATGGTGAGCACTTTGTCAGGTCAGTATAATTACTTTAGTCCTCAGGTTCTAGCCTTTATTAGCCCTATGGCTGTGATTGATAAGTTTATGGCTTTGTCACCTATGGCGATTGCTTATGGGTTGCTCAACGGTTTCTACGAGGAATTTTTCTTCCTAGGACTCTTGACCTCGGTTAAGGGCAAGTATAAGTGGTTGGTCTTACTCTTTTCAACCATTGTTCGTGTGTCCTTCCATACCTATCAGGGCATGCTATGGGCTCTGGTTATCGGTGTGGTCTTTGGTCTATTCTATTATTTCCTTTATAAATACAAGGTCAAAAACCTCCTTCCATTCTTCCTAGCCCATGCTTTAGCGGATATGTTTGGATCAAGCCTCATTTATCTCTTGGTCAACTGGAATTATTAGTAAAACAGCTCCCCTCGGACTTAAACGAGGGGAGTTTCCTTTTATTGTTAGATGTATCTTAATGAGCTTAGTATTATCGCTTTTAATTTAATAATTCTTTGAAGAAGTTTTCTACTTCAGGATGAAGATTATTTTCCTTAAGTGTAACTAGTGAAACATAAAGCGACATGCGTTCATCTTTAACCATTGGGATAGCAATTAAATCTTTGTCTTCCTTTGTTATAGCGATTTCAGAAAGGAGACTGATACCAATTTTTTTACGAAGGAGTTGCTTAAGCAAATTAATATCATCTGTTTGAAAGAATGGTGTTGCAACATGATGATAGTGATCATTCAAATGTTGAAAAGCTTTTAGATGAACAAAATGTTCGTCTAAAATAATAAAATTTTCATTTAGTACGTCAGAGAAAGCGATAGCTTCCTTATCTACCAATGAGTGGCCTGATGGCAAAATATAATAAAGATCACTTGTCATAAGAGTTTTAACTGAAAATCGTTTATCGATAATCGGTTCTAAGCTTCCCATAAAACTGGCATCTAGTTCTCCCATAGATAAGAGGTTTAGCAGTTCAATAGAACCTTCTTGTATAGGGTGAATATTTCGAAGTGCTGAGACATTCTCAATAAAAGCAGGCTCTTTACGAACAAGATAGTCAATAATAAGAGGCGGAAACCCAATTGTATTATAGGAAGAAAGGCTTCGAAGTATTTCTTTTTGGGCACCTTGCATTTCTGGAAGAGCTTTCTTTACATGACGTAATAATATATCACCTTGTGGAGTTAGCTTAAATGTCCTATGTGAGGGATCATGCACAAGTAATTGGCAATGAAACTCCTTTTCTAAACGTTTAATGGCATAAGAAATAGATGGTTGACTCACCCCGTTTTTTCGAGCTACTTCAGTGAAAGATTGTAGCTTGCTTAGGTCATAAAAGTAGTTTAAGTCTTTAAGATTCATAAAATCACACTTTCAAAAAATTGTTAAAAAAAGTTACATAGACAAGACTAGATGAGACGATAAGTAAATATTATCCGTAGTGACGTGTTTGACTATAACTTTTTTATTGAGTTAGAATGTGGTGATGAGTCAGGAGATGATTATAGGTTATCAAGAATATCTTCAAATATGGCTAGGATTTTCTCCCTTTTATCAAGAGGAACTTGTTTCAGCTTCATGTTAACTCTTTTCAATGAGAGGTTATCGGTTTGGTCAGTGGTGGCCTCGAGACTATCGAAATTGAAAAAATCCTCCGGTGTCAAGTTTAAGGCGACAATCACTTTTTCTAGACTGTGAATGGTCAGATTCACATTTTGGTTCTCTAATTGATTGATATACTTGAGTCCGAGTCCTGCCTGTTCCGAAAGTTCCTCCTGGCTCATTTTGTTTTGTTTACGAAAATATTTCACTTTTTGTGAAATATATTTTTGTAGATAATTATTAGTTGTCATATAAACAGAATACAAGTTTTAAATGACAAAAATAACTTTTTAAACAATACAAAGTATACTATAAAATCCATATTATTGTTTATTAGGTCAATATGCTAGTCTCTATTAGTACCATCACAATTGTTGCTACTATATAGCCTGTAAAACAAATGTGTTATACGGTTAGGCACAGATAAAGTGGTTGTCCATTTGTATCTGGAGGAAAGATGATAACTGGTTGTATAGTTGATTCTGTCATAATTCTTTTTGCCCATTATAACATAAAAGAAATGAGTGGACACTATAAAGCACATTGTTCTTTAAAACGACTATTTTAAGTAGTATAATATGAGTAAAAAGGAGGTTGCACTATGACTGCACATGATATTTTAAACAACCCTTTCCTCAATAAAGGTACTGCCTTTACCTTAGAGGAGCGAAAGGAACTAGGCCTTATTGGTTTACTGCCACCGTATGTTCAAACGATTGAAGAACAAGCGGCGCAAACTTATGCGCAAATGCGAACAAAGGTCAATGATTTGGAAAAACGTTTGTTCTTAATGGAAATCTTTAATACAAATCGAACTCTTTTCTATTACCTTTTTGCTCAGCATTTGGAAGAATTCAATCCAATTGTCTATGACCCAACCATTGCCGATACTATTGAAGGTTATAGTGACCTCTTTGTAGATCCACAATATGCGGCATATCTTGATATCAATCATCCTGAAAATATTGAAGCCACTTTGAAAAATGCTGCCGGGGACCGTGAGATTCGTCTCATTGTAGTGACAGATGCAGAAGGAATCCTTGGGATCGGTGACTGGGGAACAAATGGTGTCGATATTTCTGTTGGGAAATTGATGGTCTATACGGGTGCTGCAGGAATTGATCCTTCTATGGTCCTTCCTTTAGTCATTGATGCAGGGACTAACCGTGAAGAACTTCGTAACAATCCTAATTATTTAGGAAATCGCCACGAACGTGTTCGCGGAGATCGTTACTACGACTTCATTGACCAATTTGTTCAAACAGCAGAACGACTCTTTCCTAAACTCTACCTTCACTGGGAAGACTTCGGTCGCTTGAATGCTGCTAATATTCTTGAAAAATACCGGAAACAAATTCCGACTTTTAATGATGATATTCAAGGTACAGGAATCGTTACCTTAGGTGGTATCTTTGGTTCACTGGATATTAGTGGTGAAAAATTAACCGATCAAGTTTATCTCTGCTATGGTGGTGGTACTGCGGGTGCAGGAATTGCCTCTCGTGTTCTTCGTGAAATGGTGAGTGAAGGTCTTTCTGAAGAAGAAGCCTATAAACGTTTCTTTATGGTTGATAAACAAGGTCTTCTCTTTGATGACATGGATGACCTAACTCCTGAACAAAAACCGTTTGCTAAGAAACGTGCTGACTTTGCCAATGCAGATAAGTTGACTGACCTGCTTGAAGTAGTCAGAACCGTGAAGCCAACCATTCTTGTCGGAACTTCAACTCAGCCAAATACCTTCACTAAAGAAATAGTAGAAGCTATGTGTGAAAACACAGAGCGTCCAATGATTTTCCCTTTGTCAAATCCAACTAAATTGGCAGAAGCAAGTGCCAAAGATTTGATTGAATGGTCAGATGGCAAAGCTTTTGTCGCAACAGGAATTCCTGCTGATACAGTTTCTTATAAAGGTGTCGACTATGTGATTGGTCAAGCCAATAATGCCTTGATTTACCCAGGTCTTGGTCTAGGTATGCTGGCTTCTGAAGCAAGTCTTTTGACTGATGAAATGATTGGAGCAGCAGCTCATTCATTGAGTGGTATTGTCAATCCAGGCCAACCAGGAGCTCCTGTCTTGCCACCATTCAAGTATGTAGCAGATGTTTCTATTAAAGTAGCAGAAGCAGTCGCTAAAAAAGCACAAGAGCAAGGTCTTGCGCGTGCTAAGGAAACAGATATGGCTAAAGCAGTTCGTGATTTGAAGTGGTATCCAGAGTATAAATAATTCATTTTTGCTTCCTATCCTTCGCTAGCGACAGGTTTGTATGGGCTGTGGACTTAAGTAATTTAGAAAGGATACCTATGTCACTTTTTTTAACCTCGATTACGAGTATCATTCCGATTATCGCTATCATCATTTTGGGATATATTCTGCAGGTGAAGGGATGGTTTGGAGATAGTTTTGGTCCAAACCTATCTCGTTTGATCATGAATGTTGCCTTGCCAGCGTCAATCTTTGTGTCGGTGATGAAATACCTAACACTAGATAAGCTAATCAGTCTCTCTGGAGGCCTCCTTTATACTTTTGTAGCATTTATCTTGGGATATGTCGTAGCTTATATTGCAGTTATACTTTTCAAGGTCCGTCCAGGACGTCGAGGAACCATGATTAATACCTTTGTGAATGCCAATACTATTTTTATTGGTTTACCACTAAACGTTGCTCTTTTTGGGGATCAGGCGCTTCCTTACTTCTTAATTTACTATATCACCAATACGATTTCTACCTGGACATTGGGCGTGTATTTGATGACGAGCGACAGTAAATCGGGTCAAAGCAAAGAGACAAGTAAATTTGACTGGAAGAAATTGCTACCAGCTCCGCTTGTAGGTTTTCTTGTGGCTCTACTATTTTTGATTCTTCGAATCTCTATTCCAGATTTCGCAACGAATACCTTAACTTATGTTGGAAATATCGTCACTCCCCTATCTCTGATTTATATCGGTATTGTTCTTGCAAAGGCAGGCTTGAATACGATTGCTTTTGATAAAGATACAATTGTCGCTTTGGTTGGACGCTTTATCCTTGCTCCTCTGCTCATGCTTCTTGTATTGAAGTTCTTTGCCCCAAATATGGCGACAGTAGAATTTAAGACCTTCATGATTCAGTCCGCTACACCAGCTTTAGCTGTTCTCCCGATCCTTGCTAATCAGGGAAAAGGAGATGTGGAATTCTCTACGAATGTGGTGACTCTAAGTACGGTTCTATTTATCGTTGTTATTCCAATATTACAAACTTTGTTAGGATAAGAGGAAGAGATTGTGAGAACAATTTTGAATGGCGTGAAAAAATGGCAGAGACTTATCAAACTTGTGCTATTTTTATCTATTGCTAGTCTGGTTATTGTAGAGATAATCAGACTTTTTAAGACCATTTCGTTTGATAAGATTGGAGCAATCTTTGGAGAACTCTCTCCAATAAAAGTCATTAGTTTAGCTTTGCTTGGTTTTATGGCAGTAGCGCCTATGATGCTCTATGATAGAATTCTAAATAAAGAACTTAATCAGAAACAAAAATTATCTTACTTACTAGAAACAAGTTGGACCATAAATAGCTTGAATAATATGATTGGCTTCGCCGGTTTGGTGGATGTTGGTTTACGATATTCTTTCTATGGAGATGAGGAACGACCTGAAAAAAGTATGCAGGGAATTTCTCGTGTCATACCTTATTTTATGAGTGGTTTCTCCCTGTTTGCACTGTTAAGTTTAGTTTTTATAATTATATTTCCTATTTCAATAGGGGTTAAAAAGTATTGGCCAGCTCTTTTAGGAGCTTGTCTCTATCTTCCAATTGTTTTATTGGTTTCAAACAGAAAAAAATGGGTCTATTTTGGTCAATTGAGTGGAAGGACAATTAAATCTTTAGTATTAGCTTCTGCCCTTGATTGGGCTAGCGTATTAAGTTTTTTTCTTTTGGTTGGGTATGCTTTAGGCTATAATTTACCAATTTATGATATAATCCCCCTCAAGGGATTTAGTTCTGTGTAAAACGGAGCTAAATCCTTTTTATATAGTAAAATCAATACCATTAGGAAATGATTTGATTTTTATTAAAAATATGAGATAATAGATTCGGACTAAGTTTAAACAGCAATTTTAGAGGGAGACAATTATGTCAAAACGACTATTATCGGATGATCCGAATGCCTCCAAGCCCCTTAAGGAGCTTTTCTGGGAAAATGCGGAAAAAGCTCGTATTGGGGAGTTTTGGAAAGATAAAAAGAGTTACAAAGAGCTTTCAGAAGCTACGGGGATTCCGTCAGGAAGCCTTCGGATGCTTTTTATGAACAAGCCTAAGGGAAATATCCCAAAGATTGTAACCATTACTAACGGTCTGGCCAAGGTGACTGGGAAAAACATTACACTTGGAAAGCTCTTAGCTCGAGACAATCAGCATGAGGGTTTTGAGTTTCCAAGAGATCCTGATCAGGTCACCCAGAACTTGTGGCACAACATTCGCAAGAAGTTGGAAATCACGGAAGATATGGCTGAGGGGGAAGTCAGAGAACGCATGACAGATTTTGTGGTATCATCTGGCATGGCTCAAACCAACTATAACCTAATCAATCAAACAGGAACGGTATCGCTTGATACTTTGGAAAAATTCTCCAAAAGACTTAGAGTCGAGCCTTATGAATTGTTGGCAACTATAAGACGAAGGGAGATTGTTGATAAGGTTGAAGGTCCTGTTCCTAAGGAAAATGTTAGCGACTCCCACATTGATATTGGCAAGCTTAATACTTTCATTAAATCACAACCTTACTCGCCCAATGGTCAAGAGGTGGCATCTGCAGACTTAAGCCCACAGAATCTCTATCATTATTATGCCAAGGGAAATGTCGGAGATATGCCCATAAAAACAGCCTATAAGTTTAAAAGACTTGTGGATATCTATGAAGCAGAATATGGTATTCTTGAACCTTCAAGCAGAGTATTAGATGTCAAGGAACTGGAAAAATTCCTTTATAGTGGCATGATTACTGGCTATGCCATTGCTAAAACAGGGTTGATGAATGCGACCAATGGAAATCTCTATATCAAGGGCAAACGTCCTATCGAATCCATGCAACTGGATCGTGCCTTCGGTCTCTATAAACACCTAAAAAGACTGAAAAAGGACTAATAAATTCTTTACCAAACAAAAAGCCAAAATCAGAATGCTGATTTTGGCTTTTTGTTTGTTTTTTTATCTGTATGACTAGTAAGAATAATTTTAGTCGATTTTCTTACATTTCTTACAATTGCTTCACACGTCCATTTTCATCAAAATGATAAGTCACACCATTGATGGTACGAGTTTGGTTGGTTACGAGAAATATCTTGACTACTCTTAGTGTTCTTTTCAAAGTAAAGTAGGACACATCATTAAGAAATAGCACGTTTTATTAATCAAAACTTTTATAAATTAGGTATATTTTAATTTACTGCAAATAATATAAATTTATTATAAATTATAATGTATTATTAATTTATAATCTTCATAACTATGTTGGATATGTGTTGTTAAATTATGAAAATAAGATGATTGTTTGTTGTAATCTTTGTTTCATTATGTTAAACGACATATATACTGTATCGTTATAAAAATCGTACTAGTGTAAAAAAACTGAAAATTTTATTGACAGTTAAATTATAAAGGAGTAGAATACGGTTACAGCATGAATGTTAAGCAACAGCAATTGAATCATAATTCAATTGGGAGGAATTTATGAAATGAAAGATTTTTTTAATCGACGCCAACGTTTTTCTTTGAGAAAATATTCAATCGGCGTTTGCTCAGTGCTTTTGGGAACGGCACTGTTTGCAGCACATGGTGCACAAGCTGATGAGCTTGCCAGTACCGACACACCGGTAACACCAGAGGAATCTGTTACCGGCGATGATTCGAGTAGTTTAGTAACTACTTCAACAACAACGGCACAACAGACAGATCCTACGTCTGTTGTTTCAGCATCTACCGAACCATCTGCAACACTTGATTTAACTCCAAGTGTAACAACTTCTGCGGATGCATCAACAGGAGAAATAACAAATACACAGGCTGAGACAGCAAAAGAATCTAATGAGTCTGTTTCAGAATCATCTGTTGAGAATCATTCAGATAAAGTGAGTCAAACTGATAGTCACGAAAATTCATCTGATAAAACTCAAAAGTCATCTAATTCGGATGATTCTAATCGTTCTAGTCGTACGCGTCGTGATACGAGTGCAGCAGCATCAGCTTCATCAACGGTAGCAGTAGATGCTCAGAAAGAAGTATCTAGTTGGAGTGAATTTGTTGCAGCACTTCAAGACAGTAGTATTAAAGAAATTACCGTTAAAGGTAATATCGTAGCAGCAGGTGATAATGGTAATACAGATAATGGACGTTCAGGATCTGTTGACCGTAAAATCACTATTAACACTCAAGCACGTCCACTTACAATCAAAGGTGAAAATCAAAATGCTAGTCTAGATCTTTTGTCAAATACCTTAGAATTAACTGGTGCAGCTTGGGAACTTAACTTCAAAAACCTTAAATTGGCATCAGCTAACTCAAAGGGACCTGTTGATTTATCTAAGACAAGTGGTCCAAATACTGTTACTTTTGACAATGTAACCAGTGTTGGTTCATCACTTTATGGTGGTGGTGGAAACACCAATGTTGTTATTAAAGGAAACACAACATCAACTGTTAGTGATAGCTATCAATCTGGAAATGGACAAACTCAGTATGTTCAACGTAACGTGGGACAAGCTGGTAGATCAGATAAACGTCGTGAATCAAACATTCATGATGCTAAAGCTGTTATTGTTTCTGAGGGGGCTAGTCTAACACTTAACCGTTCTTCTCAAGGGGATGCAATCACTCTTGAAAGTGGCGCTAAAGTTAGTGTTCAAGATAGAGCTAACCTAACCATTAACATGAACACTGATAACGCTACAGATAGTGCTCGATATCATAATGCTGGTATCTTTATGGCAGATGGCGGTACAGTAGAAACAGGTAAAGAGTCAAAACTTGTACTTAACACTAGTATCGGACAAGGTATTTCGCTTGGTATCAATAGACCTGGAGATGGTGTAACAGATAAAGATCGTTTCGGTGGTTATGGTACTGGAAATAGCAATCGTAAGAATGGTCCAAGTAAAGTTATTATCGGAGACGGTGCGACCTTTGAATTAAATGGTCGTGATGGTGTGATGGCCGGTAATAATGCTGAGTTTACAACGGGTGCAACTTCTAAAGTTCGTTTTGAAAATAAAGGCCGTGGTGTTGCGATTGACCTTGGTAATAATTCGAAAGTTAATTTTGGTAAAAATTCTACCAATACATTCCACTCAGTAGGTAAAGGTCCTAAGAGTGGTGGAGGCCCTTCAGGAAGCTATGACGGTTATAACTATATTGGTCTAAATGAAAATGGTCGTATTGTCGTAGATGACTATGCAACATTCCGTGTACAAATGGATGATCGCGGTGATAATGCTTGGGACGATGTTATTTCACTTGGTTCTGAAAATGGCCAAAAGGATCAACCGTTATTCCAGGCTAATAAGGGTTCTATCGTAGACATTCGAGATGATAATACTAACTACTATGCTGAATTGATTTCAGTAGCGTTGGGAAATAGTTCTAATACCTTTTTCCAATTTAACAATCCACTTTATGTCTCATTACTACGTTATACTAGATCAGATGGTCTCTCAGCTGGAGAGGTGACTGGTAAATTGCCTGCATCTACTCCTCAAGGTAATAACCCTGAAGATATTGGTCATGGTAATATTCTTTATATTTCGAATAAATCAGCTAGTTCAGGTAACCGAGTAGAATTTAACGGTCCGACAGGAACACTCGTTAATCCAGGTCTTGGAACATATACTGTTTATTCATTGAATAAAGATGGTAGAGATGCACAAAGTCGTAATAAGCAAAGTTCTGTTTGGACTAATATCCAAGGTGGAGCATTGAGTATTGCCGGTTTCCAAAGTAACCATGCTGATATTAATCCTGCAAATGCACAATCAGTTCCAACAGGTTCATCTACAGGTGGTATCTCAGCAACTGACAGAACATATGGTATCGACCCTGTTGGTGATAACCGTCAAAACATTTGGATTTCGAACGGCTCAACAATCAATCCTACAGCTATCCATAAAAATGTTATCAAATACGTTTATGAAGATGGCACACCAGTTAAAGATGACGTCATTCAATCATCTGATTGGAATCGTACTCTTGAGGTTGCCATTGATCAGGACCAATTTAAAGATGTTTTGAAGAATTCAACTGTAAGTAATGGTGATGAATTCTTGACTGCTTACAGTAAAGCAAAATACAATGTTGGTGATATCGATGGCGATGGTAAAGCTGATACAGGATGGAGAGTAGCAGGAACGACAAACGATGAGACTGTCAACTATACTGCTGTAACTTCTCCTAAGCTAAGTGGCTATAAGGCAGAAATTTTATCAACTAATGTTCCTGGTCTAAAAGCAGGAGACAATGCAGATAGTGTAGCTGCTTCTTATACTTACAATCCTTCTACTGCGCCAGCAGATACTATCATTGAAACTAGTGCAGGTCGCAGAACAATTTCTGACACTTATTGGCGTAATATTGTAGCTAAATCTGATTTAGGAAGCTATGAAACTGTAGTTGTTTATAAGAAAGAAAAACAGAAAGCTACAATTCACTATGTTGATGTGTCTGATAATAATAAAGAATTAGCTAGTGATTCTGTTGAAGGTGATTCAGGAGCTAATATTGATTATTCAACTGCTAATAAGATTCAAGAGTTTGTTGATAAAGGTTACAAACTAGTAGAAGATGGATTTACTAAAGCTACAGCAGATGAGAAGAAATATGATAATGATGATTCTGTAGATCAAGAATTTACTGTTAAGTTAGAACATGATAAAGTTCCAGTAGGACCAAATGATCCACATAACCCAACAGATCCAATCAATCCAAATGATCCAAACAGTCCTAAGTACCCAGCGACAGATCAATGGAAGAAAGATGTCACATCTACTGTTAAGTATGTGGTATCAGATGGTAAGGTAGCAGCCCCAGCAGATCATGTTGAAAAGGCGACATGGACACGTACCCTTACCTTGGATAAAGTTACAGGTAAAGAACTTTCAGCGACACCATGGGCATCAGATAAGACAGCCTACGCTGCAGTTCCAACACCAGGTTTGACAGGATACTACGCTGATAAAGCAAGTGTTGCTTCTAAGGCGGTTACTCAAGAAAACCTTGAAGAAACGGTTACTTACAAACCACTTGGAAACTTGGTTCCAAAACCAGTGACACCAAACGATCCAAACTTCCCATCAACACCAGAAGTGAAGTATCCAAACGATCCAACAGATCCAACGAAACCAGGTCAACCGGTTGTGCCAGATGTTCCAGGTTACAAGCCATACTTGCCAGATCCAAAAGATCCAACGAAACCAGGTCAACCAATCCAACCAGGAACACCTGTAACACCAGAGGATCCAGGTAAAGATACACCAATCATTTATGTTCCGGTTACTCCTGATAAACCTGTAACTCCTCCAGAACAACCTAAGGTACCAACACCTAAGAAACCAGAGGAGCCAGAACAACCAGTTAAACCAGAACAACCAGTAAGTCCAACTGTTATTGAAGAAGTAACTCCACAAGTTGCTCAACCTCAAGAACAAGCAGTTCTACCAGAGACAGGAACAGAAAGTGGACATATTGCAGAAGTGACAGGTTTGTCAGCCTTGATTACAGGTCTTGGACTAGGTCTTTTGGGCCGTCGTCGTAAGAAAGAAGACTAATAACAAAGAGAATCCTTCCCTTCTTCTAAATAGTTAGTTAAAATAAAAAATTAGTCTTCAAAAAAAGAGGTTCTTCCCTATAGGTTGGGGGAGGACCTTTTTTGATCTATTTTTTAACCTAAGTACAAAATTGGAGTCTTGATTTTGTACTTTTATTCTTGATATGTGATTAAAGAAAATGCTTAAAAAGGAAGTTGAAATTAATCAACTTCCTTTAGTATAGATATATTTTGAGAAAAATTTAGGCTACTTTCCTACATTCTCTACAATTGCTTCGCTCGTCCATTTTCATCAAAGTGATAAGTCACACCATTGATGGTACGTGTTTGGTTGGTGACGAGCTCACCAGAGTTTTCATCGTAATAACGAGTTCCCTTGTAGTCTGTAACGAAATCGCCCTTCACTTGTTTACCTTCATAATCAAAGTAGAGGTGTTGACCATTGATAACTTGATCAAAGAGAAGAGCCTTACCATCGTTACCGAAGTAGTACCAGTTGCCCTTCCAATTAACGAATTGATTGGTTACAGCAGCACCTGTTTCAGCGTCAAAGTAGTAGTAACTGTAGATTTTAGGTTCGATGATAGTACTACTAGATGTCCGAGGATATCTAGTAGACTCTTTTTGCTCAGGACTAAGCACTTTATCTTTTGCGAGATAACCAGTAACTAAGCTTGTAGACTCTGTATTATCGAGATAATAGAGTTTCCCATCGATTTCTTGAAGACCGAGAAGTTTATTACCATTTTCATCAGTATAGTACCAATCGCCACCTACTTGATGGAATCCTTTTTCTCTGACTGCTGCTCCAGTAACCTCATCGTAGAAAGGTCCTGAACCGGAAGGCCCAAAAGTTCCTTGACGGGCTTGTCCATTTTCATAGAACGAATAGGTTACACCATTAATGGTATGAGAACCAGAAAGTGGTTTACCATCTTTATCATAATAGAAGAGCCCATTATCAGCACGAACAAATTGGTTCCGTGGGACTTCCTTCTGTTCACCGGTATCCTTATCATAGTAGTGGCCATTTTTAACTACGTTTTTGAATTGTGTTCCGAGGTGATCGTCAAAGTAGACAGGGATACCATCAATGGTATGAGCACCTTTTAGAATATTGCCTTGCTTATCTGCATAGAACCACTTACCTCGAGTTGTAAAGTAACGCCCCTTAACAAGTTCACCAGTATCCTTGTCATAATACTTAACTGGGATACCAAAGACAACAAAGCTATCATAGAGAACACTAATACCATCTTTATCTACAAAGCCATCTTTAGCTTGTGTTCCAAAGAACCTATCAAAATGTACCTGAACACCATTGATGACGTGGTCACCTTTAAGGATTTTGCCATTTGAACCGACATAATACCAATGGTTATTAATATTATGGTAACGATTTTTTTCGAGTGTAATTCTCGCACCAGAGTCTTTATCATAGTAGTAACCGTCGTCTCCAAAATCACCTTTAACTTGTCGGCCATAATAAGAATCAAAGTAGACAGGAACATTATTTATGGTTTGTGAACCTTTTAATGGTTTGCCCTCAGCATCCACATAGTACCAATATTTATCTATATTGACATAACGGTTGGTCACAAGTGCACCAGTTGAGGCGTCGTAGTATTTACCATTACCTCCGAAGTCACCTTTCACTTGGGCACCGGTCTTATTATCGAAGTAGTACTCTTTACCATCAATACGAGTAGCACCCTTCATGGCTACACCTTTTGCGCCAACGAAGTAGCTCTTATCGTTGACTGTTACGAATCGGTTGCTTACTAGCTTACCAGTGTGTTCATCATAATAGCGGTTATCCTTGTCAAAATCCCCTTTTATTTGAACACCATTTTCATCGAAATAGACCTGAGCCCCATTGATGATATGGCTGCCCTTTATAATTTGTCCTCTATCATTGAGATAGTAACATTTTCCTTTGATTTCAACAAAGCGGTTGGTACCTAAATTGACGAAAACACCATCCTGATCGTAAAAGTGTCCATTAGGAGCAAAGCGATCAATGATTTGAGTCCCAAATTTATCGTCAAAGTAGGATGATCGACGATTAATTCGATACTCACCATACACGGGATTCCCTTTATCATCTAGATAATAACGTTCATATTGTTTTGTATCGTTGCTGTAGGCCACGATAAATTGATTTTTGAGAAGAGCACCAGAATCTTTATCATAGAAATTTAGTTTTTTAGCATCATTAGGGTCTTTAGCAAAAACGCCTTTAGCTTGTATGCCATTTTCTTTATCGAAATAGACTTGAACCCCATCTATGGTTTGTGGTCCAGTCAGATCCTTACCATTGGCATCTCTGTAATGCCATTTGCCGTTTTGGTCGCTGTAATATTGACCGCCTGTAACGTTTACGTCCTCATTGATAACAGGAGTTGTCGCAGTTGTTTCACTAGTGACACTGTCTCTTGTTGAAGCTGTGTGTGCTTCAACGTTGGCTGTTTCAGTAGGTGATTGACTTTCATTAGTGCTTGCTGAAGCCCTTTCTCTAGCGTTTTCCGAACTTGCTAACTCTGGAGTAACTGTTGAACTTTCAGCAGAAGCAGTTGCCTCAATTTCCTTTGTTTCAACTAAATCTGCTGTTGTTTCAAGATTGGCAGTAACACTTGCTGTCGTGTCATTCTTGAGTGTTTCACTAGCAGTTACTTCATCCGCAAAAGCAGCTCCGGCAATAAGTACAAAACTAGCAAGAGCAGATGCACATGAAAATGCAATCAGATACTTTTTAGATGCGTGTTTTTTGGCCTTATCATTTTTTTCCATAATAAATACCCCCTTTTAATTTATATTATAAGACAATAAGAAAGCCTTTTCAAGATTAAAATGAAAAGGCTTTCTTATAATGTGAAAAGGAGTAGACAAAAAAGAAAAGTATGCTTTTCTTTGAATATTAAGTGAGATGTTGCCAGTTCTTACTAAATCCAAGATTCATAAAAAACAAAAAAACCAGGACCTGAGCCCTGGATTTAGGAGATTATGAAAAAGAAAAGTTTTAGGATGGTTGTAGTATACAAAGCTATTCCTAAAGTTTTCTTAAAGTGGAAAAAATTTTTTTCTTTCCCCATTAATTCACTTTCTCAGTTGCCACACCATTTTCATCAATGACATAAGTTTTGCCATCTTTTTCAAGGGTTGCATTGGTTGTGATTGGAGAACCGTAAAGATGTTTCCCTAATGAAGTTGATTTTTCGAAGTGATAGAGCTTACCGTCAATTTCCTTCCAAGTTGGTTGGTAGTAAGAGATTACTCTTGGCTCAAGATAGCAGAGGTATCCTTTATCAGTACGGTAGAATCCTGTTCGAACGATTCCATTTTCGTCTGAAACGTAACCGGAATTAGTTTCATTACGTAATAATTCTGCGTAAGAACCGAAAAGATAGGTCTTGCCATTTATGGTTTCTGTTGTATTGATATAGCGATATTGGTTGCTTGGATCTAGGTAATAGGTCTTACCGTCAATTTCTCTCCATCCGGATAATAATTTTCCTTCTGAATCTGCAAGATATAAACTATTATATGATTTAGCGGAACCATTAACAAGAAGTTGGCCATCTTGATTGAAGTAATAATAATTGCCATCAATTGAAAGTACCTTATCTTTAGCTTGTAGACCGTCTTCTTTAAAGTAAACACGATGACCATCTAGTGTGTACCATCCGAAAACTTGAGCACCATCATTTCCAAAGTAGAGCTTATATGAGGAACTAAAGGAATGGAATGCATTACGGAGGAGTTCGCCACTGTTCTTATCGAAATAGTAGTATTTTCCATCTATAAGGGTACGCTCACCTTTGATTTGTTTCCCAGTGCCATCAAAGTAGAGCTGAATACCATCAATAGTCTGCCATCCAGTAGCCACTTGCCCCTTATCTTTGAGGTAGGTCCAGTCACCATCCTTATCTTGAACAAAGGTATTTCGAAGTGACGATGTCACACGGCCTTGGTCATCAATTTCGTAGGTCATTCCATTGAGAGTTAGACTACGATTGGTCCACATAGCCCCACTATCCTTGTCAAAGTAGTAAGTGTCACCATCAATGTCAATCAAAGTACCTTTAGCTTGTTTACCGTTAGCATCAAAGTAGAGCTGAACACCATCAATGGTTTGACGACCAGTTAGGAGCTTGCCATCTGAATCGTAGTAGTACCAGTTCCAATTGTCATCACGAATAAATTGGTTTTTGACTGTAACCTCAGTAGCAACTCCCTCATTATCAATCGTATAGGTCTTGTCATCGACTTTCAAAGTAGTATCTGCAAGGATAATAGCGGTGTACATACCAGCGTGGTGTTCAGGAAGATACCATTTTGTTAGACGATAACACTTGCCATCGATTTCTTTCCATGTAGGCTTATCAACACTTTTTACCTCAGGTTGG
>OGFW01001577.1_pt1 | contig 17075 bp, 7 predicted proteins | sample 1570991 | NCBI WGS metagenome assembly OGFW01 (sample SAMEA2582074, study PRJEB24529) | metagenome | biome: Human gut stool | place: China | collected 2011
CCTGCCTGTTTGTGCCCGGGGCGATCAGCGTGTTTGGTCGAGGATTACGGTCTGTCCGGATAGTCTGCTTCGCTCGGCTTCGAAGCATATCCGGTGGCTTTCGACCGATTTTCCGATTGATGTGCGGAAGCGGTGCTCCCTGCGGCTGATCGTGTCGACGAAATCCTCGACCAGATTTAGGTCGGCTCCGGCGTGGAACGGCTTGCCGAGTATGCCGGAGAAGTCGTATACCTGCTCTTCCCCGCCCCGGAATCGGCGCACGCGCAGGATGCGTTCGTCACCGTCGATTTCGCCGTGAGTCAGCCGTATGTGTGTCTCTCGCTGGTCGCCGAGGGTGAAGGCATCCATCGAGAAGGAGATCGTGACGTCGTTTTCCATTTCCATGGATACGATCTGGTGGTCCACCACGTCGTTGTCGCAGCGGAACACGCATCGACCGTAATCGCCCGTGCGCAGCTGTCGGAGTATGACCTCGTCGAGCGTCGCGCCTTCCGGGACGTCGAAATTCGAAATCCAGTCGCGCCGGTTATAGTAGAGGTCCACTGCCGAGTAGGGGCACTCCTTTTCCAGCGGGCAGTCGATGCACCGGGGCGTGCTTCCCTTCGGGGCGTTTTCGGCCCGGAACCAGCGCAGGGACCCGAACGACGATAGTTTGCGGCAGCGCGCCTCGGTGAGCCACAGCAGGAAGTCGATGTCGTGGCAGCATTTCGAAATCAGCATCGGGTTGGTGATCTCCTCGCGGCGCCACATGCCGCGGACGAATCCGTGTGTGGTTCGGTCGAGCCCCACGGCTGCGAGGTGGCTGATTGATATGATCTCTCCCAGCTGGCCCGAGTCGACGATCTCCTTGATCTTGATGAAATAGGGATGGTATCGCAGGACGTGGCAGACGCCGACGATGACCCCTTTGCGCCGCGCCGCTTCGGCGATGCGGCAGCATTCGGGCAGCGACTGCGCGATCGGTTTTTCGAGCAGGACGTTGTAACCCGCCTCGATGGCCTTCATGCAAGGCTCGAAGTGCATGTTCTCGGGCGTTCCGATCAGGATGGCGTCGGCCGGGACGGGGTTTTCGAAAAAGCGTTCGTAGTCGGCGAAGCACTCTTCGGGCTTCAGTCCGAATTTGGAGGCGATTGCGTGGCGGCGGATGTCGTTGAGTTCCGCTACGCCGACCAGTTTCAGCCGGTCGGGATTCCGGATCGCGTATTCGAGGTATTTGTTGGTACGGTTGCCCGCCCCGATGGCTACGATCGTGACGGGCTTCGTTTCGCTTGTTCGCTCCATATGTCTTCTGCTATTCCGTCGTTTCCGTCGTTTGTTCCTCTTCGGCGGCGTGTTTGCGCTCGGTCCGCTCCGCGAGTTTGATGCTCAATTCATACAGTCCGTATAGCGGCAGGATCACCAGAATGAGGCTGAATATGTCGGGCGGGGTTATGATTGCCGCGACGACGAGCAGTATGACGAACGCATGGCGTCGGTATTTGCGGAGGAATCCGGCCGAAACCAGCCCCATGCGGGTCAGGAAGTAGATCAGCAGCGGCAGTTCGAACATGAAGGCGCAGGCTATCGAGACGATGATGACGGTGGTCAGGTAGTCGCTGATGTCGAACATGTTGGTGATGAACTCGCTGGCCTGGTAGTTGGCGAAGAAGTTGATCGACAGCGGCGCCATGACGAAATAACCGAACAGCAGCCCTCCGAAGAAACAGAGCGACACCCAGAATACGAACAGGTGGGTTCCCTGAATCTCCTTCGGCGTGAGCGCCGGGCGTACGAAGCGCCAGAACTCCCACAGCGTGTAGGGCATGGCCATTGCCAGTCCCGTCAGGAGCGAGATCTTCATGTGGAGGTTGAACTGCCCGGACAACGAAGTGTTGATGATCGAGAAACGGTCGTTGGCGATGCGGAAGGTCTCCGGATCGGTGTCGAACGACGTGCCGAGCACGCTGTTGAGCCATTCGGCCATATGCGCCCACTGGGCGCCCACCCATGTCAGCATGCGGTTGGTGGGGAAGTCCGGGCTTTGTGGCCCGAACAGCACCGTGTCGATAATGAAACTCTTGCAGAAGAAGGCCACCAGTCCGATGACTCCGATTGCCATCACCCCTCGCACCAGATGCGGGCGCAGGGCGTCGATGTGCTCGAAAAAAGTCATCTCCGTCGACTCCGGATCCTTTTTTTTCATGTTCATTTGTTTGCCGCCGCGGAACAGGTGTGATTACTCGGTCTTTCCGGAGTCGGATTTGTCTCCGGGTTTGTTGTCTTCGGCCGTATAGTCTTTGTTGACGGCATCCTTGAATTCTTTGACGCCGCGGCCCAGTCCGCGCATCAGTTCGGGGATTTTCTTGCCTCCGAAGAGCAGGATGACTACCAATACGATTACGATGATCTGCCCGTAACCGATTGCACAAGGGATAAGCATGGTTTTTTCTTTTAGGTTTTTATTCTGAACTCGACGGCGCGGAGGCTGCGCTCCGGCCTATTCTTTGCAAATATAACACAATTTTTGCGATATTCGGGCCTGCTGTTCGCAAAAACCCGCCCGAATTTCGGGCGGGTTCGCTTTCAGAGGGTCAGGGCTATTTTTTGGTCTTCGCCGCGGGCAGCTCCTTGATTCGTATGTTTCGGAACTTGATTCCGGCTCCGTGTCCGAGCAGTCCGATGTGTCCCGAGGCGTTGAAGAGTCCGGGATGGTTCTTGTGGTCCACGGTGTAGGGGTTGTTTTTCCCGCCGTCGGGGGCCACGTTGTGGCCTTGGCAGGCCTGCCGGATGTCTCCGTCGAGAATCACCTCGCCGTTTACCGTCACGGTGATTCGGTCTCCCACGGCGCGTATCTCCTCGACGTTCCATGTTCCCAGGGGCGGGAATTTCACGCGTTTGGCCGGGATAATTCCGTAGACCGATCCGTGCTGCTGGTATACGCGCAGGTTCTTGTAGATCGGAGCGTCGTGGTCGAGCACCTGAATCTCCATGCCGTGATAGGCGGCGTCGACGCCCATGGGGGTGCGTATGCCGATGCCGTTGTTGACGCCCTCTCTGTCGAAGGCGAATTCGAATCGCAGGACGAAATCTCCGTACTCCTTCTTGGTGTAGAGGTTGCCCGATCCGCCGTACTGCGCCGTCACGTAGATCGTTCCGTCGACGGGGACGTAGTTGGTGGTGTTCCCGGTCCACTTGTGCATCGACGTACCGTCGAAGAGCACCTCGAAGCCGTCGGCAGCCTCTTCCTCCGAGAGTTCGAAGCGCGGCGTGGCGGGCAGTTCGCGGATGTACATTTCGCGGACGTTGAGGGGCGCATTTCCCGCGATGAGCAGGATCTGTCCCTCTGCGTAGGCGGGAATCTCCCGGTTGCATGCGTTTTCGAGGATTACGTTCTCGGCGGTCGTGACGCCGTTGAGTACGACCGTCACGCGGTCGCTGACCACCTTCACCTGCATTGTGTTCCACTCCTGCGGGCCGTTCGCGGCCGCTTTGGGTGCGGCGTTGTCGTGGAGCATGTTGCCCGTCAAGGCTCCGGAGTTCTTTCCTCCGAGTGCGATCTGCGGGATCGAGCGGATGCCCATCGCGGCCTCGCCTTCGGTCTTCCAGTCGAGGATCAGTTCGAAGTTTTCGTAATTTTTCGCCGATCCGATCGTTCCTCCGTCAGCGGCCACGGTCAGGACGCCGTTTTCTGCGATCCAGTTCTTCGCCATCGCGGCCCGGGCCTCTGTTTGCGCTTTCGCCAGCGCCTTGGCCTTCATCGCCTTGCGGGTCTCGGGATCGCCGACCACGGCTTCCCATCCGCTCGGTTCGAGCGATACCGGGAGGTATCCCTCTGCGGGGAGTTTGGCCAGGAGTCCCTTTATCTCGTCGACGGCGTAACCTGCGTCGGCGTCGGATTTGGCCAGTCCGGCATATACCTCCTGGGCCTTTTTCAGGGCTGCTGCTACCGTTTCTCCTCCCAGCGCGGGGTTCTTCGCAGCGACGGTCTTCACGACCATTGCGGCGGTTTCGGCCGTCGCGGGTGCGTCCATGTAGTTCACGGCGAGCGTCAGCGCCGGGAATACCGGGGTTTTGGAGAGCGCTTTAAGCAGTTTGTTCTGTACCTTGGGCGAGGGTTTCGCCTCCAGTCCGCGGCGGTATAGCTGGTATTTGCGCATGGGCGTATTGCGCGACTTCGAGACGAAATCCGTGTAGCGCGAAATTGCGGCGTCGGTCCATGCGGGGTTCTGCCGGGCGAGATCATACAACACGTCGACCATCGCGGGGTTTTGAACCGTCAGCAGGGCCGCGAATGCGGCCTGGCGGTCGTCGGCGGCCAGCAGGGCGTCGATCGCCTCTTTGCTGGCGGCCTGCGCCAGCAGGGGATAGTAGCGGGCCTTTTCGGGGGCGGCGGCCATCTGCCCTGCCACCATCTTGTACTGCATGTCGGAGGACTCTTTGGCCAGTGCGTTCTTCAATCCGGCCTGAAGGGCCTTCACGTCGTCCTCCTGCGCCTGGTTCAGCAGGCCGCACAGACGGTTGAAGTCCGCGGGGGTCGTGACGCCTGCCAGCGCGCCGTAGGCTGCCGTGCGCACCGCCCTGTCAGGGGAGTTCAGCAGCGCGAACACCTTGTCGGCTGCGGAGGTGATGCGCCTTTTTGCCACGAGTTTCAGGGCGTTGGCCTGCGTGGCGGGCGTGCCGTCGAGAGCTGCGACGAACGCTGCGTTGGGCTTTCCGTTGAATGCCGCGAGAGCTGCCGAGGCCTCTTTGGCATGTGCGCCTCCGAGCTGTGCGACGAGCGCGTTGAGCGCCTCCTGTCCTCCGATTTTCCCGGCGGCGCGGATGGCGGCCAGGGCCAGTTCCTCGTCGGCCGAGGAAATGGCCGCGATCACGGCGTTGGCCTGCGATGCGGCGTGGCGGGCGCCGAGCCAGCTCACGACGTCGGTTTTCGCGGCGTCGGAGAGCGACGGCATTTTCTTCACGACTGCGGCGTAGAGGGCGTCGTCGGCGAAATCGCCGGCGAAGTCGAGCGCCGCGCAGCGGTATTCGCGGTCGGCGTCTTTCAGCGCGGCGAGCAGTTCCGGCGTCTGTTTTTTGGCGTCCGTGCCGAGGACTATTCCCAGACCTGCGGCCCGGACGTTCTGCGGCATGCCGGTTTTGCGCAGGGCCTTGGCGGCGGCGACGGCCTTGCTGTTTCCTGCTGCCGCGAGCCGTGCGAGCAGGGCGACGTAGGCGCCCGTTGCGTCCGTTTTCGTGAAGGCGTATCCGTCGGCCTTTGCGGCTGCTGCGAGCGGCGCGATCGAGGCGGCTGTGCCGCACTTGGCCAGCGCGTTATAGACAGCCTCTTTCGTCGGCGTGCCGGCCTTGGGGTCTGCGGCCCATTTCAGCAGCGCGGGCTCTGCGGCCGCAAGGCGCTTCTCCGCGGCGGCATAGGCCAGCAGGGCGTCCGGGGCCGGGCTTGCGTCGATCAGTGCGAGGATCTCCCCGTCGGTTCCGGGCGTGGAGATCAGTCCGCGCACGGCGTAGTCGGCGAGGTATTCGTCCGCGGCGTATTTCACGAATACGGGGGCTTCGGCCGCCGTTGCGCATAGTTGCAGCTGCGAGAGCAGGAATGCCTGGTTGGGTTTGTCCGTCGAGGCGGCGACGGCGTCCGTCAGTCCGGCGCGGATCTCCCGCGCCAGCTCTTCGCGGCCTGCGGCGGTCACGTAGCTCACCACCCCGTTGATGGCGTATTCCACGGGGGCGTTCTTGCCTTCCGCTGCGGGTACGAGCATGGCGGCCATCATCCGGATTCCGTCGGCTCCGGTCGCCGCGAGTTCCTGCATCAGGCTGTCGAACGCCTTGGGCGTCTGGGCCGGGAGTTGGGCCAGGGCGTCCGCAACGATCGTTTCGGCGGTGCGCTGGCGCGCGTCCTGCGCACCGGCTGCGAAGGGCATCAGGGCGGCGAGGAGTATGGTGATAAATATCTTTTTCATGTTTTTTTCAGGTTTTGGACGTTATCAGATTTTCCACGGCGTGCGCATCGGCTGGTCGATGAGCCGGTTTGCGGCCTCGTCTCCGACGAAGAGCTGCTTGTCGGGATCGAAATGCAGCGTGCGGTTCAGGCGCAGGGCGCATGCCCCGAGGTTCACGAGCGTGGAGCTGCGGTGTCCCTTGAGCTCGTCGAGGGCGAAAGGCTCGCGGTTGCGCACGCATGCCAGGAAATCGGTGTTCTGCGGTTCGGGGTCGGGCATTTCGGCGATCTTCTCCATGACGTCGGGAATCGTGCACTCGAAACCCTGATACACCTTGCCCAGCGGACCTTCGATGTAGGGGACCTTGCCCTTGCTTTCGTAGCCCTCGCCTTCGAGGACGATCTGACAGCCGTCGTCGTAGGTGTATACGATCTTGCGCCAGATGCCCACGGCGTCGGGATGCTGCTGCGGAGCGTCGACCTCGATCTTCACGGGCGAGGTGTCGTCCTTGCCCAACAGGTACTGCACGGGGTCCATGTAGTGCTGTCCCATATCCGTGAGTCCGCCGCCGTCGTAGTCCCAGTAGCCGCGGAACGTGGCGTGCACGCGGTGTTTGTTGTAGGGTTTGTAGGGCGCCGGGCCGAGCCACATGTCGTAGTCCAGCTCTTCCGGGACGGATTGGGGCTTGAGGTTCTCCTGCCCCACCCAGAAGAATTTCCAGGTGAATCCCGTGGCTCCGGAGATGGTCACCTTGAGGGGCCATCCCAGCAGGCCGCTGTCGACGAGTTTCTTGAGCGGTTCGACCGTCGTGCCCAGTCCGTAGAAGGTGTCCTTGAAGCGGAACCAGGTGTTCAGGCGGAAGATGCGTCCGTTCTGCCGGACGGCCTCCACCACGCGCTTGCCCTCGCCGATGGTGCGCGTCATCGGCTTCTCGCACCAGATGTCCTTGCCGGCCTTGGCCGCCTCGACGGCCATGATGCCGTGCCAGTGGGGCGGGGTGGCGATGTGTACGATGTCGACGTTGGGGTCGGTGATCAGATCCCGGTAGTCGTGATAGCTTTCGAGGGTCTTGTCGAACTTCTTGCGGCCCAGCGCGATGGCGCTTTCGAGGTGTTTGCGGTCGACGTCGCAGACCGCCACCAGGCGGCATGCATCGTTGGAGGTGAAATGATAGCTGCTCTTGCCGATGCCGCCCACGCCGATGATGCCCTTCGTGAGCTGGTCGCTCGGGGCGACGAATTTGGTGCCTCCGAGCACGCTGCGCGGCACGATGGTCAGCAGCGCCAGCCCGCCTGCCTTTTTCAGAAAATCTCTGCGGTTACTCATAGTATTTCAGGTTGTGTTTTTTTTTGGATGCAGTCAATAAAATAGGTAGAGGAAACGGCGGTTCCGTCGGATGGGAACCGCCGTTTGTTTACAGGGTCGTCAGCCGGATGTTGCGCCAGAGGACCTTGATGCCTCCTCCGTCGTGAATCTGCAAGGCGATGCGTCCCTGCGCGGCGCCGATCTTCGCGTCGGTGATGTCCACCATCTCCTCGCCGTTGAGCCACGTCTGCACGCGGTCGCCCTGGACCTTCAGCCGCAGCGTGTTCCAATCCCCCTCCTTGAGAATCGACTCCTTCTCGTCGGGAATCTGCACCAGCCATCCGCGGCCGTAGGACTCGTAGATGCCCGCCGTGTCGTGGTTCTTCGGTGCCACTTCGCACTGCCAGCCGTGGACCTTCACCGGCGGCTCGACGAACGAGCGGAAAAAGACGCCGGAGTTGCCGTTGGCGAGCTGCTTGAACTCCACCGTCAGGTCGAAATCATCGTAGTATTCGCGCGTGGCGAGGTAACCGTATTTTTTGTCGGGACCGCTCTCGCAGACCAGGCAGCCCTCCTTGTCCACATACCACTTCTCCGTGCCGTAGGCTTCCCATCCCGTGAGGTCGCGGCCGTTGAAGAGTTCGACCTCCCGGCCGGCCTTGCGGGGCAGCTCCTTGATTTTCAGGTTGCGGAACGAAGCGGGGTAGCCGTGGTCCTGGAGGCACAGCACGCCGCGGTGCGCCAGTCCGTATTCGGGAGCCGTCTCCCATTTGCCGCTGTTCTTGCGGGCGAACCAGTCGTCGGTCCAGGCTTCGAATTCGAGGATCTTGCGGCCGTTGAGCCAATGCTCCACGTGGCCGTTGTCGCAGACGATGCGCGACGAGTTCCACTCGCCCTGCGGGTTGACCAGCAGCGAATCGGGATTCGGCAGGTGCATGGCGTAGTCCACGCCCAGTTTCTGCCACTCCTCGAGCCGGGTCGGGGCGTTCGTGGCCTCCCAGCCTTCGTTGTCGATCAGCTGGTACTCCGGCCCGGTGACATAGGGAACCTTGAAATAGGGGTTCTCGACCACGTGGTAGAGCATGCCGCTGTTGCCGCCGTAGGAGAGCTTCCAGTCCCAGTCGAGGATGAAGTTCTCATACTGCTTTTTGGTGACGATGTATCCCGACAGGTCGCTGCCGTCGCCGGCGGCCTGGATGCAGCCGTCCACCACGTGCCAGGGCATCGTGAGCGAGTCTCCGTTGAAGTCTTTCCACTGGTCGAGGCTTTTGCCGTCGAAGAGCAGCTGCCAGCCGTCGGCGATTTCGGCCTGGGTGAGGGTGTTGTGTTTGGGGCAGCAGGAGCAGAGGCCGGCTGCGAGGAGGCCTGTCGCGAAGAGCGTGCGGAACAGAGTGCGGCTTGGGTTCGATTTCATTAAGATAGAAATTTAAGTAGTAATTCTTTATCTCGTCTCGCGAAGTAAAAATAGATGAAAAGTTTTCCGCTGTACGATAAAATAGTACATATCGAGGCCAATAATCTGAATGGAAAGGAAAAATCGAACTGTCGCGTCATGAAACGTCGTCTTGCAACACCGAGATGTACGAAATTGGCCTTTTTCTGCATCATATTATCTTTGTAGAAAGTCCTGCATTTATTATATTTGTCAATAATCCAAATTTCTATGAAACGAATTTTCCGCTGTATTGCTGCATTTTTGTTTCTACTCTATATCTTGTTTCTGCCGGGGCGTGCCGAATCGGCGAACGCCTCTGTTTATCATAATCTGCGTAACTATACTGTGGATGACGGCCTGTCATCCAATCACGTCTATGGCATCGTTCAGGACTCGATAGGATTCATCTGGTTCGGAACCGACAACGGATTGTGCCGTTTCGACGGCTGTGAGTTCCGCAGTTACACCCATACCGATGGCGACCGGTCGAGCATTTCGAGCAACAATATCCGCCGGCTGATGCTCGACAGCCGCGGGCAGATCTGGCTCGCACTTGATAACGGCGTGGACATTTACACACCCGCGACCGACCGTTTCCGACATTTCGATGTCAGAACTTCCGACGGAGCATGCGTTACGGGACAGACGACCGAAGTCATTGAGGACAGGGAAGGTGAAATTTGGATTGCGACTGTCAATTCGGGGCTTTTTCGCTGGAATCCTGTAACGGAATGCCTTACGGTTTACCGCCATGTTCCCGGTGATGACACCTCCATCGCGCAGGATTATATCTCTACCATTTACGAAAGCAAGGATGGAACCATATGGATTGGAACTTACAGCGAAGGGTTGTGCGCTTTTTCCAAGCAGACAGGATGCTTCACTCATTACCGGAAGGAAACAGACGGACGGAATTGCATTTCGGATAATTCGATCGATGCCATCACAGAAGATTCATACGGCACGTTGTGGCTCGGGACGGTAAGTTCCGGTCTTGATCGCTTCGACCGGAGCACAGGCCGTTTCACCAATTATGACGATAGGAATGGGGAGGGCCGATTGCAACGTATCCACTGCCTGGCAGAGCGGGCGCCGGGCGAATTGCTTGTCTGTGCGAACAGTGGTGCGACACTCTACCGTATTTCTGAATCGGAACTTCGTCCCATAGAGGACACTGAAGTTCCCTTCATGCGTACCAAGTGTTGCAACATCTTCTCTTTTCTATACGACCGCGAAGGAAATTTCTGGTTCGGATCTTGTTATGAGGGTGTAGAATTTCACCCGGCCCGTAACAGCTTCACTTGCTATGCCACACGAAAGAACGATAGTTCCGACCGGGGTAAGGTCGTCAGCGCGGTCTGTGAACTGAAAGACGGGCAGTATCTATTGGGAAACGAAAATGACGGCATCCTGCTCTTCGACAGACATGCCGGCATGGTCGTTCCGTACCGCACGGCTCAAAACGTTGGGACTGCCATTTACAACGTCTTTTCAATGCTTGTCGATGACCAAACGCTCTGGATCGCCGCTTTCCAACGGGGTATCGAAGCCGTGGACTTGAAAAGCCGAACCGTGAAATCCTATCTTGCAGATCCGTCGGATCCCAGTTCTCGTGTCTTCGTCCTATTCCGGAGCAGCAGCGGCCGCATTTGGGCCGGAACTTCCGTGGGGCTTTTTTATTACGACCGGTTTGAAGATCGTTTTGTGACACGCGACCCCAAGGTGCGTATTTCAGACATTACGGAGGATCATGCTGGCCGTCTTTGGATCGCGACGAACGAAGACGGCCTCTACTCCTACGATGCCCGTACCGATCTCCTGCAGCACTACCGGTACGATCCCGACGACCCTGCGACGATCAGCCGCAATGCGGTCAACACGCTTGCCGTCGACCGCACGAACCGGTTGTGGATCGGAACCAACGGTTACGGACTTTGCAGTTATAACGAAAAAGACGGTTTCGTTCGCCATGAAACCTTGCCTCTGCCCAGTAAGATCATTCAGCGGATCATCCCTGAAAACGACAGACTCTGGATCACGACGGACAGGGGGCTGATCGTCTTTTATCCCGCAACTGGACAATTGAAACGTTATTCGCGCGCCGACGGGCTTCACACCGAACAATTTATGTCCAATTCGGGTATCCTCACTTCCGACGGGCGCATCGTGCTGGGTACGACCGATGGTATATGTACGTTCACCCCCCCCCATGACATCATGGGCAACTTGAACCTCTATCCGGTCATAATCACCCGATTTTCGCTTAACGGACTGCCTGTATCCCATGCGGAAGACGGAAGCTCGCCGCTTTCGGTTCCTGTCGAATACACCCGGAAGATCACGCTGTCGCACCGCCAGACCTCGGTGGGATTCCGTTTCGTTTCGCCAACCTACCTCTTTCCGGGAGATTGCCGCTACCGTTACCGACTCGACGGACTCGACGATCATTGGTCCATGACCGATAGCCGGAACGCTTCGGTCAACTACAATAACCTGCGTCCCGGAGAATATTGTTTTCGGGTGCAGGTTGGCAACGGCGACATGCAATGGAATTCTGATGAGACGAAACTCTGGATTCGTATCCAGCCGTCGTTTTTCCGGTCAAAAGGTGCTTTGGCAGGTTACGTGGTACTGACGCTTATCGTAATCGCTGTCGGTCTGTATTACTGGATGCGGCGTACCGAGCAACAGCAGCGAGAGAAGATCGAATCGGTCAAACGCGAGAACGAACGGAATCTCTACGAGCAACGCATCAGTTTCTTTACCAATATTACCCATGAGATCCGAACTCCTTTGAGCCTGATTATTGGGCCGCTGGAACAAGTAATGAAATCACATCGGATTTCCGAGGAGGACGGAGAGTATCTGGCTGTTATCAAGCAAAATTACCACCGACTTCATTCGCTGGTCAACCAACTGCTCGATTTCCGAAAGATCGATTCGAACAAATACAAACTCCGCTACGATATCTGCGATGTCGGCCGACTCGTCCGAGAACAATTGGCTATGTTTGGTCCCACGGCACAACAGCGGCGCATCCGTTTGATCGAAGAGATCCCTGATCGCCTGATGCAAATCACCGACCGAGAGGCGCTGACCAAAATCATAAGCAACCTGTTGTCTAACGCTCTGCGTTTCGCCGCAGAAGAAATCCACATTTGCATCGATCGCAGAGACGACGGTCTTGTGATGAAAGTGTGGGACGACGGTCCCGGTATCCCGGCTGAAGAGCGGGAAAAGGTTTTCGAAGCTTTTTACCAAACTCGGAACAACGGATTCGCGTCCGGAGTCGGAATTGGCTTGCATCTGTGCCGAATCTTCATCCGCCTGATGGGCGGAACAATTACGGCGACAGAACGTCCGGACGGCAAATCAGGAGCGCTGCTGACGGCATTCATCCCTGAACCTGCGAGCGAAAAGATGGATATTCGTGTGGAGACACGTCTCAATACGGAAACCGTCGGGCAATCGCAGCTTCAGAAAGAACCCGGAACGGACCTGGCGATACAACGGCCCTCCGATATGACGGTTCGCCATACAGTCATGGTTGTAGATGATGACAGCAATATCCTCGATTTTTTGGTCAAGGTGCTCGGAAACGATTATTTTGTTATCTCAACGGATAGCGGGAGCCAGGCGCTCAACCTGCTTCGAAACAACGATCCCGATTTGGTCGTAAGCGACATCATGATGGCCGATATCGATGGAATAGAGCTCTGTCGGCGTATCAAAAACGACATTTCCACAAGCCATATCCCTGTGATCTTACTCACGGCTCGGACTGGCGTAAGCTCTAAAATCGAGGGCCTCGAATGCGGCGCTGACGCCTATATCGAGAAACCTTTCTCGCCTGACCAGCTCAAAGCGCAGATTTCCAGCCTGCTTCGTACGCGTGATGAAATCCGGCGCTTCTATGCAGGCAAATTCATGACCGAATTCGATACGGGTTCTCAACAGAACCGGTTGGACGAAGAGTTCATCCTTAAATGCCGCGACGTGATCATCGCCCATATGCGGAATCCGGATTTGTCCGTGGGACTTCTTGCTCGTGAGTTGGCGATGGGCCGCACGCTGATTTTCCGAAAACTGAAAGCCGTTACGGGCTTGACGCCAAACGATTTTATGAAACTCATTCGTTTGAACGAGGCGAAACGGATGATCATCGAAGGCCGATACCGCATTACCGAAATCGGATTTCTTACCGGTTTCAGTTCGTCGTCCTATTTCGCCAAATGTTTTGCCAAGCAGTTCGGGGTTCTTCCGACGGAATTCCTCGAAAAGCAGGACCCCGGAACGCAGTAGCCAGGGGCAGAATGAGCCATTTCTCAACTCCCGGGGCCTCCGAGCCGATTTTATCGTAAAAGTGAACGATATTTTTCAACACGGAATCCCGGATTCAGTAATTTTACATTGAATTCGGCAGGTCGCAGTATCAGCCGGCCCGGATTGACAATGCGGAATCAACCAACCCAAAATTACCCATATGAAACATTACTTACTTTTCTTGCTGGCTTCCTTGGCCATGTTGACCGGATGCGAGAAGGATGACGATCCTACATCTGTTTCACTCCGAAGTATTACGCGTGAAAAATTCGACTACAAGGGCGGTCTTGCCAGTGCTATTGTAGATGCCGGTGGCCGGGATGTAACGGCGGAGTCGAGCGAATCGTGGTGTCGTACTGCAGTCATCGGCTCGATCGTCAATTTCAACGTTCTTGCGTATACGGGCTCAGAGGAGCGTTCAGCCACGGTCACCGTGAAGGCGGAAGGACTCAAACCGTTGCTGATCAACGTTGTTCAGGATAAATTCAGGGGGCTTGTCGTTGTACCCTCGACGCTCATCTTCTCCGATACGGACCGCACGCTCTCCGTTGCGGTAACCTGCTCCGGAGTCTACGATGTAAAACTCACGGAGAACCCGAATAACGCATTCTCGTTCTCGAAGAGCGAAGACGGCGCGAGCGTCAGTTTCACATCGAACAAGGCGTCGAGCCGTGTCGAGGTGAAGGGGCGCGCGGAGTTTACACCTGAAGAAGGCGATCCGGTGATCGTTACGCTTATACAACCTAAAAAGAGCACCTATGATTTCCTGCTCGGCACGTGGAACGTAACCAAAACCGATATTTTTGCCGGGAGCATCCAGAATCTCTCGTCGGTCACATTCTCCGCCAAGGAAAATCAATATTCGTACAAGGTCACCATCAACGATCCCGCACTCAAGGATTATCCCTTTACGGCGGAGTTCGCCGATGGCAAAGTGGTCATTCAGACCGGTCAGGAACTGGGTTTTTCGGGAACAAAGTTCTACACCCTCCATTTCAATGGCCCGAATAACGGGCAAGGCAACTATATCTGGTCACAGGCGGGCGTGGTCGCCTGGGCGGCGGAACCTGTCTTCGATGAAAATGCAGGCACGATCCAGCTCGTGTTCAGCGATAACGGCCAGGGCAATGGCCGGGAGGCCAAGACGCTCTGTTTCTGGGAGAACAACGACCGGTATTGGTCGTTTACCGGGCAGCTCTGTTTAACCAACGCACTGGAACTTTCCAAAAACTACTAACCGACTCCGAATGCAGCGGGCGGGCCGCGACTTTTGCCGACCGCGGCCCTGCCTGCGCCCCGGAACCAAGAATTTCAATGACTGACCAATGAAAAAACTGACCATACTCATTCTGCTCGCCATGGCAGTGGTGTGCCGGGCTTCGGCACAGAACCGCGTGGTAACAGGCACGGTATCCGAAGAGGACGGTACGCCGCTGACGGGCGCCGTCGTCCAGGTCGTCGGCACGAACAATGCCGCCACGGCAGCGATCGACGGGCTTTATACACTCAAAAATGTCCCCTCCGGAGCCGTACTGCGTGTCTCCTTTCTGGGATACGATCCGGTCGAGAAGAAGGTCGATACCGACCGCATGGATTTCATACTCAAAGCGAGCGCACAAGAAATCGCATCGGTCGTAGTGACCGGTATGCAAAAGATGGACAAGCGAATCTTCACCGGGGCCACGGACCAATTGTTGGCCTCGGATGTCAAACTGGACGGCATCAGTGAAATCAGCCGCGGTCTTGAAGGCCGTTCTGCCGGCGTGTCCGTGCAAAACGTTTCCGGAACTTTCGGCGCCGCCCCGAAAATCCGCATTCGCGGCGCCACGTCGATCTTCGGCGACTCCAAGCCGTTGTGGGTGGTGGACGGTGTGATCATGGAGGATGTGATCAACGTCGATGCCAATTCCTTGTCGTCGGGCGACGCCACGACGCTCATCAGTTCGGCCATCGCCGGACTCAACGCCGATGACATCGAGAGTTTCCAGATTCTCAAGGATGGTTCGGCAACCTCGATCTACGGCGCCCGCGCTATGGCCGGTGTCATCGTCATCACCACGAAGAAAGGCACGCCCGGTATTACGAAAGTCAGTTACACCGGCGAATTCACGATGCGTATGGTTCCCAGCTACTCGAACTTCAACATCATGAATTCGCAAGAGCAGATGGCCGTCTACCAGGAGATGTACGACAAGGGATGGCTCAACTATGCCAATACCGTTTACCGCTCGGAAAGCGGCGTCTACGGCAAGTTGTCGCAACTGATCAACACCTACGACCCTGCCACAGGGCAGTTCGCCGTGCTGAACACCCCCGAAGGGCGCAACGCCTACCTGCGACAGGCGGAGTTTCGCAATACCGACTGGTTCAAGGAACTCTTCCGCAACAGCATTCAGCACAGCCACTCGGCCAGCATCTCCTCGGGCAGTGAAAAAGGCTCGTATTACGCTTCCGTCGGTGCGATGGTCGATCCGGGATGGAGCATCCAAAGCAAGGTGAACCGCTACACGCTTCTGGTCAATACCACGCAGCACATTCTCAAGGACAAGCTGACGCTGAACCTCATCGGCAACGCTTCGTACCGCGAACAGCGTGCACCGGGATCGCTCTCGTCGGAGGTAGACCCTGTGTTCGGAACCGTCAAACGCGATTTCGACATCAACCCCTACTCCTATGCATTGCGTTCGTCGCGCACGCTCGACCCCGATGAATTCTACACACGCAATTACACTCCGTTCAACATCAAGGACGAGTTGTCCAAGAACTATATGGACTTGAACGTGAGCGACGTGAAATTCCAGGCTGAACTCAAATGGAAGATCACTCCGAAAGTCGAAGTTTCGGCCCTTGGGGCAATCAAATATCAGGCTTCGAGCACCGAGCATCACATCGAGGACAGTTCGAACCAGGCGCAGGCCTACCGTTCGATGGCCACCTCGATCATTCAGAGCAACAATCCCTACCTCTACGACAATCCCGATGAGCCGAACCGTGACAAATACTCGATCCTTCCCCAGGGTGGTATCTACAAACGGAGCGACTTCCGCGCCAAGAGCCGCGATTTCCGGGCTTCGATCAGCTACAACGACACGTTCAACGACAAGCACATTCTGAATCTGTTCGGCATTGTGGAAGTCAATGCCATCGACCGCCGCGCCACCTCGTTCCAAGGCTGGGGCCTGCAATACGACATGGGCGAAACGCCGTTCTACATCCTGGACCTGTTCAAAAAACAACTGGAGGAAAACACCCAGTATTACAGCCTGTCCAATACACGGGAACGCAACGCCGCCTTCGCCGGCACATTCTCCTATTCCTACGACTACCGCTATACGATCAACGGTACGCTCCGTTACGAGGGTTCCAACCGGTTGGGCCGATCGCGTAAGGCGCGCTGGTTGCCGACCTGGAATATCGCCGGCAAGTGGAGCATCGACCAGGAGTCGTTCTTCGAACCATTGCGTCCGGCCTTCTCCAGCCTTGCGCTGCGACTCTCTTACAGCCTCACTGCCGACCGGGGCCCCACATGGGTCAATAACTCCACGGCTACGATCTATCCGCTGAACCCGTGGCGTGGTGCGACTGAAATCCGGGAACCTGCATTGAGTATTTCAGCTCCTGAGAATTCGGAACTGACCTATGAAAAAAAGCATGAGTTGAATGTCGGCCTCGACATGGGATTCCTCGACGACCGCATCACTCTTTCGATGGACGCCTACCGGCGCAATAATTTCGACCTGATCGGCAACGTTGTAACAATGGGTTTGGGCGGTGCCGTGGATAAGCAGGGTAACGTCGCGGAGATGAAATCGCAGGGTGTGGAACTTTCGCTTTTCACCCGCAATATCGAACGTAAAGACTTCAAATGGCAGACCAATTTCATCTTTGCCTGGATGGACAACGAGGTAACCAAACTCAAAACCATGACGCGCATGATCGATTATATCACCGGCACAGGTTACTCGATGGAAGGTACGCCGCGCGGTTCGCTCTTTTCCCTGAAATTCAAGGGACTTAACGAGATGGGCATCCCGACGTTCCTCGCCGCTGACGGCAGCATTACCTCGACGAACATCCAGTTCCAGGAGACTGTGAATATG
>OGFW01001585.1_pt1 | contig 17017 bp, 18 predicted proteins | sample 1570991 | NCBI WGS metagenome assembly OGFW01 (sample SAMEA2582074, study PRJEB24529) | metagenome | biome: Human gut stool | place: China | collected 2011
TATAGGTAATTGGATGTTGTTGAAAATGCAGATTTAGAGTATAATAAATATATAGCCGAAGAATAGTTTTAAAAGTGCTGTAGAAAAGGAGAAAGACTTTGAATACAGAAATCAAAAATACGATTCTTACGACAGATAAAGACGCACAATATGATGAAAGTGCGAAACGATTACTTGGCCAGAAAAGTATCCTGGCCCATATATTAGTAAAGACTGTTGATGAATTTGCAGGGATGGATCCGAAAGATGTGGTTCCTTATATTGAAGGCGAACCATTTATTAACACTGTTCCAATAGAAACAGGTTTTACTAATACTGTTATTAAAAATGATGAATCTCTTGTTGTTGGTCTTAATTCTGAAAACCCGGAACTTCATGAGGGAATGATACGATTTGACATTATATTCTATGTTAGGATGAAGGATGGATTATCGCAGATTATTATCAATGTAGAAGCCCAAAAGGACGAACCAAATGGGTATGATATATTGAATCGGGCAATCTTTTATGTAAGCCGTATGATTTCCTCACAAAAGGAAAGAGATTTTTCAAATTCAAATTATAATGATATCAAGCGAGTGTATTCCATTTGGGTTTGTATGAATATGCCGGAAAATAGTCTGGAACACATTCACCTGGTGAAAGATAGTATTGTAAATTCCCATGCATGGAAAGGCAAACTGGACTTGGTTAATATCGTAATGATCGGACTTGCCAAAGAACTTCCGAAGCATGAGGAGAAATATGAATTACATAGATTACTGGGAGCATTGTTATCTCAGGATTTAACAGCAAACGAAAAACTGGATATCATTGGAAATGAATATGCAATTCCAATGGAAAAAGATTTCAGAGAGGATGTGGGTATTATGTGTAATTTAAGCCAGAAAATTAAAGAAACTGGAATTGAGATGGGTAAACGGGAAATGATCATGAAAATGTACAACAAAGGTTATACAGCTGCTCAGATCGCGGACGTGGCTGAAATGGACGAAAAACAGATAAAAGAGATCATAAAAAATGCTGAATTGTTGACAGTATAAAAGATTGAACAGAATCTGATTGTACAAAGTTTATGTAATTGGATGTTGGGCGGGGTGTTACGATAAGCATCTCGCCATTTTTTATTATACGATGTTATGGTCAGAGTAACCTGGAGCGTTTGAATAAGATTAAAATGACCAGTATTTAAAAACACGATATTAAAGAGGTGATAGATTGAGTGACTTAAGATTTCAAAAATTGACACCGACCAGTAATGTAGATTTAAATGTCTATGAAGAAGGATTCGAATTCATATTTCACTTGTAGTAATTGATAAGTCACTGTTAAATGCTAAAGTTTTATTGTAATAAAATTCAATTCCTATCACAGGAATAAGTAAATCTATTTTTTCGTATATTTGAGTACAAATTTGATATAATTTTCTTTTCCATTCATTTAGACGATTTAAAGATGAAATACAGTTTAAAAATTTACTACATTCCGCTGAGTTTTTTCTAAAAGCTTGTAGAAAATTATTAGTAACTTTTGAAGTTAAGTTATTGTAAGGCAGAAACTGAAATTGATTAATCATTGTAACTGCACGTAAATAGTCTGCTTGATTGTTTAAAGGAAATACGTTGCCGTCAGAATCATAATTTTGACGAATTGTTTTTTCTAATATTGTAAAATTTTTGGCTTCATACAATTCATTTATAGCATGAACAATTGAGTTTGAATAGTTGGAGCAGAGCTTCAAAGCCTTTATTTTCAAGGGTTTTGAGGCTCTTTTCTTTTAGAATTGCATTTTGATTGCATTTTTTTATTCAACTGCTCTGTGATAGATTGCTGTATGCTGATTGCTGGTGTAATCGGCAACACTGGTTGTTGCCGGAGTATAAGTGAGAACGCCAGTTAATTTTTTGGCAACTTCCACGTTGGTGTTGGGATATAAATGTCCATAGGTTCCTAACGTGGTCTGTATCTTTTCATGCCCCAGACGTTCTTTAATCAATAAAGGATTTTCTCCCATACTGATGAGCAGGGAAGCATGGGAATGTCTGAGTGCATGAATTTTGATACGGTGTACGCCTGCCAATCCAGCAAGTTTTTCTAATGCCCGTGGGAGGGTGTGCTTACTGGTGGGAATCCCATTATAGCTTAGTACAAGGTCACAGTCCTTTAAAACCTTTTGCTGTACTTCCTGCCATGCTTTTAATTCTTTAATGGTATCTGTGTCAATATAGATAGTGCGAATACTGGCTTGTGTCTTTGGTTCCACAAATTTGTATTCGTCTATTGTTTTATAGTACAGCGTTTTCGTTATACTTAAAAGTCCGGTTTCAAAGTTGATGTCCGACCATTGCAGGGCTGCGGCTTCTCCGATTCTCATTCCAGTCATAAACAGGAGCCAGTATGAAATGAAAAGGTAATGTTCGTAATAATCGCCCTTGTAGAGTAGGGAAATTACCTTTTGAAATTCATCCAGTGTCCAAAAATCCACTTTTGTTTTCTTGCTCTTGATGTTTCCTATCATTCGTGACGGATTTTTCTTTGCAAGACCGAGAACAACTGCTCTGTCAAAGGCAATGGAGAGCATACCCTGTACAATACGGATATAGTTTGGACTAAATTCTTTTGCGAGTTCAAGCTGCCAGTTTTGGACGTTAATGGGTTCTATCTCATCCACCGTCATTTTGTAAAAGTATGAAAAATGTTTCTGAATGGTAGAACGGCGGTTCAGATAGGTACTTTCCTTTACCTGTGTTTTATACCAAGGTAGGTAAGTCTCTTCAATGAACTGCTGAAAGGATAGCTGCTGTTTCTTTTCTGTCAATTCCTCTGTGGATGTAAGCATAAGCTTTGAATATGCTTCTCTGGCTTCCTTTTTTGTCTTGAATCCGCTTTTGTATTTCTGAATCTGTTTTCCGGTAATCGGGTGGAAACCTAAGTTTGCTCTAAAATAATAAGTTCCGTTTTCTGCTTTCTTAATAGGGTCTTTTGCCATGATTTCACTCCTTACATAAATGTGCAAGAAGTACAATCAGTTTGATTTATCAGTAAAAGTAATCCCTAACAATTCTTCCACAGCTTCTCTGGGAACCCTGTCCAGTTTGCGTGACTGATAGTAGGTATGCCCTTTTGAAATCATAAGTTTTTTTGCTTCTCTTATGATGTCTGCTGCGAATGAAGTCCCATAACCCAGTTCTATTAAGTCTTTTTTTGTTACTGTAATCATGTTCCTCCTTTCCATAGACCAGATATGGAACCCTCAATATCTGTCTATATTATATCAGATTTTGTGGCAAAAGTAATATTAAGATTGTATTTCCTGCAAATAGTTATTTGATTTTGAATGAAAAATTCTAATTCAAAATGGTATCTAAGCAAGCCGAACAGCTTTCGCTAAAGCTCATGGGAATCTCACCCCTGCATGGTTCTCATCCAGCCGTACCCTTTGCCAGCGGTGCTACATCATCACACGGACTAAGGCTGTACGGAAGTATCATTATCACAATAGAAAGGTCATGGCGGCAGCTCTGCGGTAAGCTGCTTATGGAACGCTGGCAGGAATCGCTATCCGGTTTCATCCCTCCTTTGGTGGGTTACGGCGTGCCAGCCCAACGGCTCTCTTTCTATCGAAACGTATTCGGCTGCTTTATGCTGCGTTGATTAGACGCTTTCTTTTTCAAGGAACAATCCGGCTTTGTCAGCCTGTTAAAATGCACTGGTGATAATGCACTTTAATAGGCTGGCAAGCTCTGTCTGGGAAGCATGGGCTTGTCCATGCTTCCACAGGAGAGCGTTATTTTTACTTTGGTTCCCTGATTTCAAAAGATAAAATCTTTGCAATCAGACGTGTTTCCATCCGGCGGCGTAGGGTTTCATCTACAACCATGTGGGTATTGCCATATTCGTCTTTCATGGGACGCATGGAACGGCTGGCAATAAAACCGCTGTAATGGCGTACAATCTGGTTGACTGCTTCAATATCACCGTCCGCAGCCCTTACAATCACAGGAAACGGAATCATAGGGTGCTTTGATGTCATGCTTCTTCCTCCATAAATTTTTTGATAAATTCCAGTCCGGCGTGTCTTCTTCTCTGGATGGTAGAACGGTTGACTTCCAGAATTTTTGAAATTTCCGTATCGTCAAATCCGAGAAAATAATATCTCAGGATAACGTCACGTTTCTTTTCATCCAGATTTTCTAATGCTTCTGCTAATAGGCTGTTTTCAATGCGGACAGTAAATCCATCCATTTCAAAAGTATGGAAATGGGAGGGATAGGTGTCTTCGGAAGAAAACAGATTGACGGTGTAATCGTCCATATCACAGAACAGGGTTTCCCGTTTACACTGTCTGGACAACGCTTTGAGATAGTCTTTGCGTTCATCCTCCATAGCGACTTTACAGATGTAATCAAACTGGTTCTCTATGGTTGTCTGAAATTCAGATGGCTTCATCATTGCTCACCCCCTTTCCAGCCTTGAAAGGGAGCGAGTTGATAGGAATTTCTGCTTCTTTCCCCCTTTTCGCTCTTAGTCCCGACAGGACAGGGGGTGCAGTTGCGTTTTGAGAAGAAAAATTTAAAAACTTTTTCTTCCAACTAAAAAAGCACGCAAACAGACGATATTTCTGCTTGTGTGCTTCGATAGTTCTTACTATGTATTGTGAAAAACCATATTGCAGGTCAGACTTTTCTAGCGTAGGTGGATGGCTTTTTTTAACGGTTTACCGAATGTAGATATATTTAAGAAAATATTTTGCATAGCGGCTTCCTCCTGTAAGCCGCCGGAGCCTAAAAAAAGCTGACTTTAATACAACCTCCATGTGTTCTGGAAAAAAGAAAGACGGCGGCTTTTATTAAACCGTCGTCTGGAAAGGCTTATGTGATTTTGACGCAAGAAAAGTGTACTGCCAAATAACGGTTTTTTTTATTTCCGTTTCAGCAGCATAGTTTTATCTTTGGTACACATAATAGGAACTGTACAACTATGTAATACGTTTTTCTATACCTGTCACTATTATAACAGGAACAGTAAAATGTACAGAGGTGGTGTATTATGCGTAAAAAAGAAGATAAATATGATTTCAGGGCGTTTGGGCTTGCCATAAAAGAAGCCCGTAAAAAACAGGGTTTGACCCGTGAACAGGTGGGAGCAATGATTGAAATTGACCCACGCTATTTAACTAATATTGAGAATAAAGGGCAGCACCCCAGTTTACAGGTGCTTTACGACCTTGTATCTCTGCTGAATGTATCAGTGGATGAGTTTTTCTTGCCTGCCAGCAGTCGGGTGAAAAGTACCAAACGCAGGCAGTTAGAAAACAAAATAGACAATTTCACAGACGCTGACCTTGTTATTATGGAAAGCGTCGCAGATGGTATTGTCAAATCTAAGGAAGTGGGGGAAATGTAAATCCTCCACTTTTGTTTATAATTGCAGTGATATTAGAATTGATACTCTGCAATATTTTTGAAATCATTGTTCAACACATAATATACCTTATTTTTAGCAACGGAATATACAAAAGAAACTCTGGTTGCCCAAAGTCCTTCCTGACGTACTGACCTAAGTACATCAAAGGCGTTGGAAATAGAGAAGTTTTCTCCATATCCTTGCAGTAAATCCTTTGCCTTTTCATATCTGTTATCCCCAGATAAAACATATGGATTAGTCAATTCTGGTTTTAGAATGGAGTAATTTGTTATTAAGGAATATTTTTCTTTTTCCAAACGATACCCAATCCCCGGTTCAATAATGAGAACACGCCCAGTTCTATCCGAAAACATAGCCTGCATAGTAGTGTCAGGAGCATAAGTAATTTTCTTTTTTTTCACTATTTCCAATGAATCATCAAAAGAGAGGTTGCCTTTTATAAAATTTTCTGTCAAATCAGCTATTGTATAGCATGATTCATTACCGCAAAATTGTGCATTGTCATTTCCATGTACATACAACAATGTGCCAACATTCCCATTTCTATTGATTCCGTGAAAAGAGTGATACTTATTATCGGACATTTTTATCCCTATAAAAAAACGGTCTTTTTCAGCAATTACGGTATGTTCCCATTCAGAAAGGTCAATATCAAAATTGAACCCAACAATGGTTTCTTTCCCATTATACACAAATCTTGTACACATATTTGTAGTTCCTTTCATAAACTAATTATAGTAGTATCAAAACTAATTATATTAGTAATATTAAATATTATAATACAATTTGTCAATATAAAAGTTCTTTTTTTCTAACCTAATTATTGACTTCGCTAATTTAATTACTTAAAATGAGGTAAATGATGTGAAGAAAGAGGAAAATGAATATGCGAGTTACAAGAGCCGAAGTTATAAAAACAGCGTCTGATATGGCTGATAGAAATGGACTTCATAATGTTTCTTTGAAAGCTATTGCTGAAAATTTAGGGATTCGTACCCCCTCCTTATATAATCATATAGGAAGTTTGGATGAACTTCTTAGGGAGATAGCACATAGTGGTATGCGTACTATGAATGAAAAAATGATTCGTGCAGCAATCGGTAAGACAGGGGATTCAGCGTTAAAATTAGTGGCAGTTGAATATCTTAATTATATGATTGAACATCCCGGTGTGTATGAAATAATTCAATGGGCTAGTTGGAATGGAACAGAGGAAACAGCAATCATTTTTAATGATTATCTATCTTTACTTAAAACACTTATTTGCTCATGTGGCTTTAATCCAGATAAGACCACTGAAATTTTGAGCATGGTAACAGGTATGCTTCATGGTTATACAACATTACAATTAAGATATGCCTTTTCAAATCCTGATAAAGTAAGAAAAGAATTATCCGAAGCAATTGATACACTACTGCTGGGAGCTAATCAAAAATATAAAGATTAAACGAAAATTTCTTTTAAATACTTTGTAAGAGAAACGTGCAAATCTCCAAATGAGAAATGCACGTTTCTCTATAACTATTTCACAATTTTCCAGTTTTCCCCGTTCTTTTCCAGCACAAGGTAAAACTGCGATACCTGTGTTGTCATGGTCTGGTTATCCAGATATTTTACTGCAAGGGAAGCTGTCACCTGATTTCCGTTTCGGTTGTAGACAGGATTTACCAGTTCCGAGAAGATATATTCTTTCCCCACAGGTTTCAGCACGCCCTCATTCACATAATAGGTCAGCTCCTTTGCGGTTGCCGTAGGGTACAGCTTGAAAAAGGTAGTGAGAAATTCGTTGATTTCCTCCGTGGTGATGGAATCCACCGTACCGTCACTTTGTACCGCTTTTGGGGTGTAACCGGATTTTACAGGAACGCTGGTGATGGTTGGGTTCTGGATAATCGTCAGGTTTCCAGAGCCGTCCACATAGACCGTCACCTGATAGGCGGAACGGACGGTTTTACTGGATTCTCCCTCTGTGATACGCTGTTCCACTGTATAGGTCACTTGATAATGCTGCTCCTTTTCTTTTGTAATTTCCCATATCTGAAAATCGGTCAGGGCAGACGATACGGGGATGTCCTTTCGGACAGTATCTACATTCAGGGCTTGCAGCTCTCCGGTGAGATACCCTTTTAAAGCGTTTGTCCGGTTGTCAATGGAAGTGGCGGACTGTTCCCATGAATAGTAGACTTCTGCGAAATTCTCCACAAAGTTTTCTATCTTGTGAGTGTCGAGGATGGTTTCCTCAATCACTTTGGTTTCATGGACAGTATGAATGTCTATCGCCGTGAAATTCTTATAGACGGCAAACAGGAAGCTCATTGCCAGCAGCACCCACAGGGCAATCACGGTTTTTTTGTGGGTATTGACTTTGTAAACTTTCAGTTTCTTTTCTTTCTGCTTTTTCTGGTTATCCTCTTTTCTAATCTGAATCATATCGGTTCATCCTTTCTTATTGTTTGATTCGTCCGGCTCCGGCAAGGTGCTGTTGCCAGTAGGAGCCTGTCAGGTCTGCGTAACCAATGGGATTTCCGGCATGGTACATCCGGTTATTTCCCACATACAGCCCCACATGGGTGATGTAGGTTCCGGCGTTGTAGGTGGAGTGGAAAAAGACCAAATCCCCTGCTTTTGCTTCGGACAGGGGGATGTGCTGCGTCACATTATACTGTTCCTGTGCTGTCCGTGGCAGGGCGATTCCTGCCTTGCCATAGCACCACTGCACCAGTCCCGAACAGTCAAAGGAAGTGGAGGGGGAATCGCCCCCGTACACATACGTCCAGCCCTCATACTTTAAGGCTTCCTCCATGATAGCCTGTACCGTTTCATCATCAAACTGTGCCACAGTCAGGTATTGCGATACCAAGAGGACATAGAACATATTCCCGTAGGAATACCGCCAGCCCCCGTTTTTCTCTACGGCAACAGGGTTGGTGTAGGTAACTTTCTTTCCGCCGGATTTGTCCCTTGCGAAGCTCTCTGCCAGTTCAAAGGTGTACGTTTTCCCGTGTCCTGCTACATAATCTAAAAAACCGCCGCCGTAGTTATAGGACTGAATCACGCTGTTTAAGTCACAGCCCTTTGTTTCTGCTGCTGCGAGCAGTTCCGAGAAATACTTGCAGCCCTGTTTGATGGATTCCTCTGTGCTAAGGGAGTTCGGGGGAAGCCCCAGAGATTCCGAGGACTGCATAACGTCTTCCAGCGTGCCGCCGGATTCCACCTGAATGATGGCGAGCAGCACATTTAAGTATTCTTCTATGCCATATTCCTTTGCATACTTTTCCAGCATAGGTTTATGGGCGAGGACTTCCTGTGATACGCTCACGCCCCCATAGATAAGGTTTCCGCCGCTTCCGCCGTCTTCCTCATCCGAGAAGACAATTACCACCAAAAGGAGCAGGGAGAACATCATCACGAACACGCCGGAACAGGCAAAGAAAAGGTGTCTTAACTTCATGGTTTCTCCCCTTGCTTTTGTTTGGCAGCCGCTTTTACCGTTTTTGTCCACTCCTTTCTGGCGGTGGTACGCCGGATGGTAAAGTTCGATTCTTTTACCACAGGGGCAGCCCGTTTTCTTTCCGGTATCACAGGAGCCGTATCATTCTGGACAGGTCTTGCCGGATGGGGAGCAGCAGGGGTGATGGTGGGACTTGTCTTTTGTCTTTCCTCTGGTTTGTCTGGGGAAACCGGAGGGAGTATCTGGCGTTCCGTCCTTACTGGCGGTGTTTGCTCATGGTGGATGGAAGCTGCTTTTACCACCGGAACCGAAGCCCGTTCCGCCACAGTTCCCCCATAAGAAACCTGTCCCCGTTCCCTGATGGATGGGGAAGCTGGCTGCATGGCTGGTTTTCCTGCATGATGTCGGAAATCTTCTGGCTGCTTTGCAGTAACAGGGCGTTCATGGACAGGAGCCGCCCCTTTGGGTGCTTCGGAAGCTGTCTTTTGCGGCTGTTTTGCCTGTTCCAGTTCCGCCCTGCGTTCTGCAATGGTCTGTCTGCGGCTTTCTGCCTGTGCGTTTCGCTGTTCGGCTCTGGCAGTTCGGGTCTGGGTCACGCTGGAAGTAAAATCCCGTACTCCCTCTGATACCTGTGTTTTCCCGTGGTAAAGGGCGTACTTTGCATTGACAGGCAAATCCTTTGCCTGCTCCCGAAGCTGTCCGGCAGTATCGGCTATCTTATCTTTGGTATCTGCCACCGCACCTACCGCAGAGCCAGCCCGTTTCCATGCGGATTCCTTTTCCGGTGCTGCCTGTCCGTCTGGTCTGCTGTGGTCTGCCTGCGTCCGTTTGGAAGAGCCGGAGCTGGAAGCAGTTCTCTGGTCTGAGCCAGCCTGTTTTCCTGCATGGTAGGCAGCCGTACCAGCCCCAAGAGCCGCCACAGAACGTCCTAACTTATGCTGTAAACGGTGCATATGGGCGTGCATGAGCATACGGGGTCTTCGCATGATACGGCTCCCCATGCTTTGGGAATCCCCACTCTGTAAGGAGAACATCCCCATCAAATCCCCCAGCTTGAAATAAATTCCGGCAAAGGTCACTATCTGCAAGAACGCCGTCAGGAAGAACGGATATTCCCCAGACAGGTTGTAGAGCATGGTGGAAATACTGAACGCTACCGTGATAATCAGGGTGATTCCGGCTCTGGTAAGGATGGTGTTGAACAGTTTTGTAATGGCACGTTTTGACATCCCCTCAAAAGAGGGAACCATGCTAAGGAGGAAGCTCACAGGCAGGAACATGGCGTAGATGATAAAAAGCACCTGTGAGAAAATCATTATCCCTGTGAGCAGGAATACAAAAATGGAGATACCCATATTGAACATGAACAGGAAGAAGACGGTTCCCAAGCGGTTGATGGTCTTTGTGATGGTAAGGTTGGTGTTTTCCCTGTCTTCGATTTCCTCCACTACGATTTCTTCCCTGTCCTGCCCGTTGTTTTCGTCTGGACTGGTTGAGAGCAGGCGTTCCACACGGTCAGCCCCAATGCTTTCCACATCCGAGTTGCCGTATTGCAGCAGGAGCCACGGCTGCTTTACCTGTATGGAAAACAGGCTGTCCCGTATCAAATCCACGCTGTCTTTTCCTTGACTTTCCGAGTTCGGCAGCACAATCTTTGTACCAAGGGTCAGGCTGGCATTGCTGATGTCTGCGGAAAATTCATTGATTTTCCCGATATAATCAGGGGCATAGGCGATAAAGGCAGCGGACAGCACGAACACCATCACGAAATTGACAACGGCATGGATGGCTTTTGTGGTTTCCCGTTTGATAAGCCCTGTGTAGGCAACGTAAATCCCCACCACCAGAATGAGAATCAGCAGGAACCCGATATAAAATCCCTCCGAGGACAAGCCGCCTGTGGTAACGCCTGCCAAGGTCTGCATATTTTTTCCAATGGAATCCGCCGTAGAGGAAATGAAGTCCAGCGAGTAGGCTTCCTGAATCAGATACCCCGTGGCGTTGGAAAGGTACAGGCTGATTGTCCAGATAAAATTTGTGATGGCATATAGCCCGTACATCACCTGTTTTCCGATACCGTCCAGCCAGTTCCACGGGAGCCAGTCCCATCCGCTGTCCACATAAAAATCAAGCTGGTAGTTGTCCAGAGGATATTTGCTGTATTCGTTGGCAGCGTCCACCGTATCATCCACCAGTCCGGCAGCGTGGGCGGCTGTGCCGAAGACTGCAAACAGCAGGAGGATGAAAAGGAGTGCCAGAAGCACTTTTCCTGCTATACTCCCGATTTTTTTAAAAGAGTTTTCTCCCTTTGTCCGGCAAGGGACAAGAGCTGTCCCCTGCTGGATGGGCTTTCTTATCTTCATTCCTCCACCTCTTTTCTTACGGGCGGTCTGGTATCAAAGGCATGGAACAGGTCTTCAAAGATAGGATGGAACTGTATGACTCCCACACGCCCGTATAAATCACTGATAAGGCACTGTCCGTTTTCCAAGTCACGGAGCCGCTTCTGGTTGTTTTCATCTTCGGAATCCACCCCGAAAAAGGCAAGGGTCTTCTTGATTTCGTTGATGTCTGTGGAACGGAACGCAAATTTCAAGCCCAGATTGTTTTTCAGCTTTTCATCCAGCAAATCGTCCGTGTTCTGGGTGACAAAGTAAACGCCTGCGTTCATGGCACGTCCGGCACGAACCAGCTTCATGGAGAGTGTCTTGCCCTGTGCCACCTGTAAGAAGCTCCATGCTTCATCCAAATCCACAATCTTAAACACGCTGCGGTCGGTATGGATGAAGTCGAGGGCAAAGGTGCTGATTACAATGAGCATTGCCACGGAAAGTAGCTCCATTGTGGTGTATTCTTCAAACGAGGTTTCCTTATCCGGCAGCACCAAATCCGCCACTTGAATGATGTTGAGTTGCTTTTCAAGGCTGATGGACTGTGTGACATCCCCATCCGAAAAGAGCAGGTGTGCAAAGTCATAGTCCGTAAAGGATTCGATATGGTCGGCTATGCTGGTGCTGATGGTGGTTCCCTCCGCCCGAAGTTCTTCAATCACCTTGAAAAGCCCCCGTTCCTCACTGTTTGTTACCGCACGGATGGCTTTCCGAAGAACAGGGAACTTCTCTCCGTCACGGCTGGAAATGCCTGTTAAAAAAGTCAGGATGTCGATTGCCAGTGATTCGGAATCCTTTGGGTTCTCCATAATCACATACGGGTCAAGTAAGCCCCTGTTCTGTTCCTCCGAAGTCAGGTTTACGATATTGATTTCATGGGCGATTTCCGGCAGGGTTTCTTTCCACCGTCCCCGTTCTGCTTTCGGGTCAACAATGAGAGCCTGTGCCCCAAATAATACGGAATAATAGACAATCATGTTGTTGCTGAATGATTTTCCACCGCCGAGGGAGCCGACAAAAGCGGCAGCAAGGGCGTTGGTGACGGAGCCTTTTACTCCTTGACTGGCAAGGGCAGGCTTTAAGTACACGTTTCTTCCTGTATCAAGGCTGTACCCGATATAAATGCCCTCCGGTTCCCCCAACATCTGGGTTGCCCCGAAGCCAAGACCAGCGAGGAAGTCGCTGGTGACATACTGGATGTAATCGTTCAGATACCGTTTGCTGGCAGGGAGAAATTCCCCATGCAGCCCCAGCATATCCCCAAAGGGGCGAACCAGCTTCACGTTCAAATCGTCATAAAAATCTTTCACCTCATTGCAGCGGCGTTTCAGTTCTTCCAAGTCGGGAGCCGTCACACGCACTACATAGGACAGTTTGTACATGGATTCCTTGCTCTGGTCTAAGGTGGATTCCAGTTCATTTACGCTGTCTAAAGCGTCCACCACGTTTGTACTGGTTTCACTGTCATTCTGCCATGCGTGGTTGTCCAAATCTTTCAGCTCTTTTTTCTTGTTCCGCACCGTAGAGAGGGCTTTCCGGTTTGTGACAATCTCCACATTCATAGAGGTATCAATGGGAAAAGTAAATTGCTGCTGCTGATAGTAAAAGATTTCCGAGGATGGGAAGTCCAGTTCCCCCACAATGCTGTTGATAGTAAAGTAGGCGGCATAGACCGTCCCGTCTTCCTGTTCGATTTTCAGATACCGCTGGTTTTCCTCTATCAGACAACGGGTGGGTTTGATGAGGTCATAGTATTTCACCAGCGTTTCTTCCTGAAACCGCTTCTTCGGAAGATAATACTCATAATCTTCGTAGGCAGTTCCGGTCTGCCCGTATAAATGCTCAATCAGATAACCAAAATCGTCCTTGTTAAGCCGCCGGACTTTAAAGCGGCGTGAGATTTTATTTTCCAGCAGTTTTTCCATCTTCTGAAACCGCCAGATTTCCTCATTGCTCATGGAAACAAAATCCCCCATGAGTTTGTGGTTGACTTCATGGAGGAAATCGGAAACGACGGTCTTTGCTTCCCTGCGAAATTGCTTCATGGTGACTTCCTGCTCATTGACAAGCAGCTTGAAGCCGATAAAAAAGCGGTAGTCCACCTGATTTTCCCCTATCATGGAAATCAGGGCTTCGGTCTGTGCGTCAATCTTTGCACAGGCAACGTCCTTTAACTTGCCCGTCACTTCCTGTTTGGAGCGTTCCTGTGCTGCCCGTATGCTGGATTCGGTGCTGATTTGCAGGGCGTGAATCTTCCCGTCCCTGTTCTGGGCGATAAGCTGCCGGAACGAATCGTGTACCTGATATTTCTGTTCAGGGCTTAAAAAGGAATAGTTGTAGGGAAGCAGCTCATAGTAAGCGAAGCACTCCCCGTCATGGTTGAACACAAGGTTATTTTCGATATATTTAATCGGATATGCCATAAATATCACTCCTTACTGCCGTGATGGGCTGTGCCGGATATTCCTTTTCCAGCTTCACGGGCTTTCCTGCATAGGTCAGTTTCGGGCGTACCAGATATGCCAGTACGGATTTCAGGAAGCCGTAAGGCTTCTTCCCGTCAAAGGTCTTCTGGCACATGAACCAAGTGAGGGCAAAGGGTACGCCGAAGTATTTTAAAAATGCCCCGTCAATGAACGAAAGGGGAGGGAGGTTCCCCAAGAGCATAACTGCAAACACCGATACCACGAACCACGCCATCTGTGTGAACGTGATGGGGAATGGCAGCTTAAAATCATTGATGGAATAGAGTACCTTTTCCACCGACCAGATACTGGTATAGCTTCGTATTTTTTTCATGTTATCCGTCCTTTCTAAAAGATGGGGCAGCAAAAGCCACCCCTGAATCAAAAAATCCGCCTGTATTTCCTGAAAGAGATACAGACGGGTCTACCGTAAGATTTCATATACGCCGTGGTTTGTGACAACAAAGGTTCCCTCCAATTCCATGTCACGCCCATAGGCGGCATAGTCGATATAGTTTTGTAAGTGTGCCGGAAGTTCCCCAAGCTGTCCGCTTTCTTCCAGATAGTAGCGAGCCACATCCGCCATATCGTCACAGCCGGAATGGCAGATAATATCGTCTTCATGCTCACAGAGTTCTTCGATACTGCCAAAGTAGGATTGCAGCTCTGATAGTTCCTCCTGAATGTACTCCGGTAAGTCCTCCACCATTTCACACAGGCGGTTGACTTCCTCAATGGGGGTATATTCGTCAATCTCAAAGGGCAGCTCATAATCATGGATGGCGTATTCCTCATATTCATCATTCAAACTGATACGTTCCTTGACTTCCTCAAAATCCACAGGCGGCGTGAACCATGCCCCTACCAGTTCGCCCTCATTGTATTTGCCTAAGTTGGCAATGTAAATCCGCATTTCCTCCAAGTTCCTCCACCTCCTTTTAGCGGTAATAAAAGATACCATTGTCCGTAAACAGGTAGTGTTCACTGTTTTCCAGTTCCCGACCAATGGCAGCGTAGTCGATATGGTTCAACAGGTCTGGATGTACTTCTCCAAATAGCTGTACCTCCTGCACCAGATAACGGGCGAGAGCTTCCCCGTCCTGCACCGGATAGCAGCGTATCTGGTCTTTGTGGTCGATAAATTCTGTAAAGCTGGGAAACCACCGCTTTTGTACCACATCCATTTCATAATAGAGGGGCGTTCCCTGCATTTCCTGTACCATCCGGCAAAGGGCGTTGATTTCCCAGAGCCTTGTGTTGCCCTCCAATGGAAACGGCAGCTCATAGTCTTCAATTTCGATTTCTTCCTCACTCTGAACGCCAAGACGTTCCCTGATTTCTTCAAAATCCACAGGACAGGAAAACCATGCCCCAGGGTATTCCTCAAAATCCTCATGGTAAAACCGTGTGGTGTTCAGGATGTAGATTCTCATTTCCTCAATCAGTATCACGTCCTTTCTTAGAACAAAAAATGGCAACTAACTTTGTTTGTCAGTTGCCATTTTTCTAATAAAATATTCGCTTTAATTCTTCATCACTATTGATTTTTTTAATTACCCAAGGTTGTAAAAAATAATTGATTTGTGGGTCTAACATACTTACTAAATGAGTTTGTCCGGCAGGGGTTAATATTTGTAAATGTTGAAGTTCTATTACTAATCCATTGTTCATGGGTAATGGCAGGGTGTGAGTTGGTTCATGTAAAAACTCCCGAATGATTGTCACCTGTTCTGGTGTCATATTTTTCAAATATTTAATCTGAGCAGTTCCTAATTTCTTTGAAGCATACTTGTCATAAAAGAAATGAAAAATTTTAGATAGTAATAAAACTATTAGTAAGGCTGTGGAAATCACAAAAACAATGCCTATTGTAAAACCATATTTTTCCCGAAAATTTATAATATAAAACTTTTGGGCTAACTTTTGAGGCAATAATAATAATGTACCACTGGCAATAGATAAAGCTCCTAAAATGTTCGGTGGTAATTTCAAAAAATCAATAAAATCCTTCATACATTTCCTCCACTTTCAATTACTATATAAAGAAATTATACCACCATTCTTAGTTTATCTCAATTATCATACACTATCATATTACATCTTCTTTCTTTTGGGGAGTTACGCTCCCCAAGCCCCTAGTGGACTTCCGCCATGAAGCAATCAGAGCTTGCTCCATAACGGAAGTGTAACAAGGGTTTCCTATGCACCGATAATCTTATTGAACAGTTCCAGTAAGATGTCCTTTACACCGTCCGCATTGAAGACCAGCCCAACCGCTACAAGGGAAACTACCAGAAAACCGATAAGTTTGGAAAATTCCCTCTTAAATCCGAGGTACAGTCCAATTACCACGATTGCCAGCAGCACAAGGGACTGGGCGTTGGATAAAAACCAGTTGTAAAGATTCTGTCCGAAATTCATAAAAGCTCCTTTCTTTCCTGTAAGAGTTCTTAGGTTCCAAAATTGCCGCCGTTAAAGCACCACCTCCTTTGCAGCGGCGGCTTGCTGCTTCAGGATTTTTTCGTGCTTCTCCGTCAGCTTTGCATGGGTGATGATGTCATGGACAATCTGGGTGTGGTTCATCTTATCCAGACGGAGAGCCAGCTTTAATGTGGGTGCTACCTGATGGGAGAGCCAGTGCAGGGTGCGTTCAAAGGAATAGGGTTCCGGTTTGGTTGTCAGTTTCAGGCTTCCCCTGTGTTCCCCAATGAACCACGCCCATTCCTCACTGATACGCCAGTCAGAACGGGGTTTCGTATCGTCCTTGTCCACGAACCGGACATAGCGGTTGATGATTTGAAAGGCTGTCCGTTCTGGATTGTCATGTTCTAACAGGTCACGGATGGCGTAAAAGGCACGCTCATTTTTCAGCCGGATTTCAAAGCGGTTCTTTACCTCTGCGTCCGCAATGGGAATATTATGCTTTTTGTACTGCTCATAGTCCTTTTCGTAAATGCAGAAGTACACCTCACTTTGGAGGGAACCGATATACAGGGTGTTCCCCATACATTCTTTTTCCTCACGCCGTACCAGTTCGCCGCTGCGGTAGCTTTTGAAGCTGCGGAAGACTGAGATACATTCCTCATTCCGGCACTTCTCTGTCAGATGGGGAATGTTCAGGATTCCCGTTTTGTCATTGATGGCGAGGTCAAGCCGCTTCATCACGCCGTCCTCCATGAGAACATCCATGAAAAACTCATACCAGCTCCGTTCCTGTGCCAGCAGATAGCTTTCAAACTGGCGACAGCCTTTTCCTTTCAGTTCCAGCAGGACACCTTTTTCTT
>OGFW01001587.1_pt1 | contig 17008 bp, 15 predicted proteins | sample 1570991 | NCBI WGS metagenome assembly OGFW01 (sample SAMEA2582074, study PRJEB24529) | metagenome | biome: Human gut stool | place: China | collected 2011
TGGCTATATCCAAGCCTTTTCAGGCCCGATGATTTCTAAACGGGACAGCAGTGCTCAACCATATAATAAATTAGGTAAGCAATGACCGGAAAGATTGGAAGAAAAAAGGTATTGAAGTTTCGCGACTTCCCAACACGCCTACATGGCGAGGTATTCTTTGTAGAGAATGGGTATGATGAAAAGTTGAACCTTTCCATCATCAACCATCTCGTGGATATCAACAACTTGTTTATCAGCAAGTCAATTCATTTTAATTATTTCCCATTTCTGGGTCCTCATATCAGGAAGACAGCTCTCTACAGCTATCCTGCGATGAATAAAGAGGATTTGAACATCTCTGTTCCTTCCGATTTGCTGTTGTCGCAATTGGTAGAAGAAAAGAATAAGGATAAATTGCGTCCTAGCATCTTACAGCTAGACCATGAGGAGGATGGCATATATTATGTCAATTCCTATTCTTTGTCTATAGAGGAAGATGAGGATTTTATGCCATTGATGCAGGCTGCGTATGATAAGTTGCCGGATTGCAAAGTGATGTTCAGCTCTGTCGATGATTTTCCATACAGTATATTTGATCCTAAACCGATTCCGGCAGATGAAACATTCAGCTATGATATCCGGCAGAAGATGAAGGAGGTGTACCGGCAGGTACAGGACTTACGCCTTGGCGGAGTAAGCGATTGGGTGCTGAAGCAGTATCTCTTTCCACCCAAGAATCTGAGTAGAATGGTCATCACGGAGAATTACGATATCATACTGCCCGACTATCATGATATGACTATCAAGATGGAGCCATTGGTAAAGGCGGTGTATATTCTCTTTTTGCGTCATGAGGAGGGAATCCTTTTCAAATGTCTGTCGGATTATAGGGAAGAGCTATATGATATCTATGTGGATATTCGCCAGAAATCGAACAACAACGGGGCACATCTTTCAGAAGAGAAGATTCGCCAGAGCATCGAAGCCCTGACGAATCCACTGTCTAATTCTATCAATGAGAAATGTGCCCGTATCCGCCAAGCCTTCACTCTTCAGTTTGATGAAAGTTTAGCCGGGAGTTATTTCATTGATGGCAATCGTGGCGAACCCAAGAAGATTCCATTGGATAGAAAGTTGGTAGAGTGGAAATAAACGAGAAATCCTCCTTGTAGCACATCGCAACAAGGAGGATTGTTTTTATTCATCTACACCAAAGCAGGATACAGGAATCTTGCCGTCTACTCTGTTTGGGTTGCTAATCATGATACAGTATTCACCAGGCTTTTCGATGTCGGCATCTATTAGGAGAGAGGAGGCGCCGTATTTCTTGGCCTCGAAGAACAACTCTTGCTTGTTCTTGCCGCCATACGTTACTTTACCTGAAAGTTCATTCTGTCGAGCAAGGGAAAGTTTGCGAGTTGAGCCTGCGGAAAACTTAGAAATCTTGATGAATGAATAAGGATCATCGTTGATGTTGGGCACTCTGATGACAAACTGGATATGTCCTTTTTTCACTCTCACGGAAGATTTGCTAGGTTTTACGTAAAGCTTTCTCTCTGGTCCCCAGAATTGGTCTTTGGTCTTCATCTGTCCGATAGCCTTTTCTGCTTTTACGTAGGTGTTGGCAGATAGATTGCGGATAAATGCGTCACCATTAAACTCAGGCTCAGGAATCGCCACGTTACTAACACTTGCCTGTCCGAAGGCACTGATGCATGACATCATAATCATGCAGATACATAATAGCTTCTTCATTTCAATGAAATTTTAAAGGTTTGAATTTTTCGGCAAAAGTACTGAATTGTTTGGAATGCATCAAATCTTTTGGCTCCGCAAGCCTTGTGGAGGTATGATTTTTCTCCATAAGGAACCTTTTATGCAAGAAAAGCATTAACTTTGTGACCTCATAAGGTATTACAGGATGGTACAAAATAGCACCCTATATTAAATTAGGTGAAAAAATAGCTAATGGTTTGGTAGTATCGTAAGTCTTTTGTACCTTTGGGGCAAAACAATTAACAGAAAAAGTCAATGCAATATCCTTTGATATCAGAATATGTTAGAGCCATACAAGATGCAAGTAGTAATCTTGATGAGTTGGCTCATTTGGTACCAGTGCAAGATGATCATGGTGAGCCATATCGTAGCAGTGGTGCCTTTGCCGTCGTGTTTAAAATGAAAGATGAACAGACAGGGAAATGACTTGAGGCACTAAAGGTGCTGCATCACTAGAGTTCGGATAAAATCTCGGAAGAGGTACCAGGTCTGTAATGGATACGTTAAAATTGATAAATGATGAAAAAATATATAATAAAAACAAGAATTAGGAATATCCGTTATGAAATGATAGATTACGAATATTCGTATAGTGTAGGTGAATTAGAACCCTTTTATCAGGGACTTGCTATCTTTAGAGGTCGTAATCTGTTTGAAAAGAATTATGACTACTATATAGTTAATGAAAATTTTGAAGATCACTTTTATAAGGTTTTTGTTGCAGAAAAAGATACAAATATATTTATTCAGAGAGATAAAAATATGTATTTCATTGTTTCTGCAATGGAAAAATGCAATTATAGAACATTTCCTGGTAAAGACAGAGAGACAGAATGGGATTTACGTCCAATAATTCTTGCTGTTTTAGATCCTGGTGGAAATCTCCTGTCAAAAGATGATATGCAAGTCTATATAAAGTCGAATGTAATTGTTCCTTATGCTTCTAATAAATAGAATTAAGGTTCATGGACTAACTGAAGTTGCAGATGGGAAAGATGCAAGTGCTGCAAAAGGTGTAAATGCTAAGTGGTCTTATTCTGCATACAATTTATCTTAAAAAACTTGTTGCACTAATTTTGTTAGCTGAGATTTATGTAACTTTGCAGCAGGATAAACCAAAATAGTTTTGGAGTCCGCAAAATTTAAAAAGTTATGGAAAGAATTTATGATTATTATTTGCGTGGTCCTTATATAAGGAAGAATTTATCTTATAACTCTAATGATGTTTCTCGAAAAAAGAAATTCATTGCAGATAAGGTGAGTATAGAGAAACAAAAAGGAGAAAGGATGCTTTTTTCATAGGATGAGATGACTCAGTTAGAGTGAGCCTTCAAGTATCTTTGGAGATATTTATGATATTTTTAACATTATAAAATTGTTGCAATGAAAACTACAAATATAAAATGGATATGTAGTGTAGGGGTAGTTTGCATATTTCTCCCTATTCCATTCTGTATAACTTCTGTTATGTCAATTTTTAAATTTGCAAATTGGTCTATGTGGGGCAGTTGGACTAGCGGTGTCGCAAGTTGTATGGCTGCAATATTAATGTGGATAATCTTTAAAATGCAAGATAATAAAATATCAAGGAATCAGTTTGATGCAATCTTTTTTGATATGCTAAGAACGTTTCGTGAAATCCGTACAGAAACAATCGAAAAAGAGATTGAGCAATTCGTTGATGAGTATAAAGCTCATTTTGTCTTGAATGTTCAGATTGAAAAACTCGATATTCTAAAAATAAAGGCTATAATGATGCTGTTTGTGGATATTCATGAAAAGGGAAAATCTTTCCTTTCATATTTTCGGTATATTGAACGAATCGCTACTTATATTGATTCGGACGAACAATTTAATGAAGATAGTAGGGAAAGGTACGCTAAGCATTTTATAGCATTGCTTTCGTCAAATGAAGTTTTCTTGATTAAGCTAAGAATGCTTGTTGGAAAATATGGAAAATTTAAGAATACAACGTTAGGTAAATTGTTGTTGAAGGATACTATTATAAGTGAAAAATGTTGTTTGAATACAATAATAGAGGTACTTTCTGAAAAATTAGATTTAATTCCGTTTGATTTAAGCGAGAAGCATAATGAAATTAACTGTGGAGATACAGATATTTCAGAAATGAGTTTTCTTGATACTTATAAGCATTACTTTGAACAATAAAATATGCAGTATCCTTTAATATCAGAATATGTTAGAGCCATACAAGATGCAAGTAGTAATCTTGATAAATTGGCTCATTTGGTACCAGTGCTTGACGATCATGGTGAACCCTATCGTAGCAGTGGTGCCTTTGCTGTCGTGTTCAAAATGAAAGATGAACAGACAGGAAAGTGCTATGCCTTAAAGTGCTTTACTAAAGAACAAGAAGGTAGAGCTGAGGCTTATCGCCAGATCGCAGATGAGTTGGAGTTCGTAGATTCTTCTTATATTACTTCTGTAAAGTACTTAGACAAAGAAATCTTCGTAGATAGCAGTTGTGAGGAAGACGAATTTCCTGTTCTTCTGATGGATTGGATTGATGGTGAAACAATGGAGAATTACATTGCAGAGAACTATCAAGACAATTATGCCATGGCTATGCTTTGCTATCGCTTTTGCAAGATGGCAGAGTGGCTTCGCTCTCAACAAATTGCTCATGGTGATATTAAGCCAGACAACATCATGGTTCGTCCTGATGGATATCTGACATTGATAGATTATGATGGTATGTTTGTTCCTGCCATGAAGGGACAGAAGTCTCCAACAATTGGTACAAAGGACTTTTCTCATCCTTTGCGAACTGTTGATGATTTTGATGAAACCATTGACGACTTTGCTTTGGCAAGTATCGCCTTGTCATTAAAGGCTATTTCTCTGAAGCCGTCCTTACTAGATGAATATGGTGCAGCAGATAGATTGCTCTTTTCTGCTGAGGATTATCGTGACTTGAGCAAGAGTAAAGTGCTTTCTGCTTTGCAAGAATTGATGAATGATGAAGAGGTGAACACGCTTCTTTCTATGTTCTTGTTGGCTTGTGCAAAGAAAAATCTTGTGCAGCGTAGTCATAGAATTCTTGAAATGTCAAAGCCATTATTTAATGTTAATAAAATTTCAACACGGGTATCAGAAGAGGAATTAAAAAATGGAATAGTAGATAACTATGGTTTCATTTATAGTACAGATGGCTCTAAGTTATTAGGATATGTTGCGGAAAATATGATAGATGTTGTGCGTCATTATTCTATTAGACAAGGTACAAAAGTAATAAGTGATTTAGCTTTTAGTGAATGTTATGACTTGGAAACTGTTGATATCCCTCAATCTGTAATTGTAATTGGGCAATTGGCATTCCAGTATTGTAATGAATTATATAAAATTAAACTCCCGAACGGTATAAGAAAGATAGGCGCAGCTGCATTTGAGTGTTGTCCCTCTCAAGATATGTTGGAACTTCCACCGAATTTAGAAAGTATAGAAGATGAATTGTTTCGTGAATGTTGTCGTGAAAAGATTAACATTCCGAACAATGTTAAGTCTTTAGGGAAATTAGCTTTTTCAGAAAGTAGTATACAGTCGATAAAGTTACCTTTTTCTACCAAGACGATTGGTGAATTTTGTTTTGAAAAGTGCGTGAATTTAGCTACAATAGAGTTTTCTGGTGTTGAATGTATAGCCAAGGACGCTTTTGCGTATTGTGATTCCTTGCATACTATAGTTTTGCCAAGAACGTTAAAGTCAATAGAAGGAAACCCTTTTAAAGGGTGTAATGTGAATGTTGTGTGTGAAACAGAATTTTTTGTTTTTGAAGATGGAATTTTGTTTGATAAAGCAAAGACACGTGTTATATATAGTAATACGGATTTAGCTAAAGTATTGTTGCCTTCAACGGTAAAAATTATTGAAGATTCTGCATTTATGAATTGCAAAGGATTAGAGGAGGTTAAGATTGATTCTACTCTTTATTCTATAGGAGATGAAGCTTTTTGTAATTGCATAAATTTAAGGTATGTTGAGATTCCGAACACTGTTGAGTATATTGGTGGTAGAGCTTTTATGGGATGTGTTTTGTTAAAGAGTATCATAATCCCTCAATCTCTTTATAAAATAGAATGGAGTTGTTTTGAAGGTTGTTGCTCTTTGAGGGAAGTCTATGTGCCAAAGAATGTTTCTTCTATAGGAAGGAGGGCTTTTTGTAAATGTATAAATTTACAAAAAGTAGTTCTTGATTGTTCAATATCTCAAATAGAAGAGTATACATTTGCTGGTTGTAGTAATTTGGAAAATATAGATATGCCTTATATGCTTAATTATATTGGTTGTGCTGCATTTGCGAAATGTGTGAAGTTAAAGTTTATCGATATAAGTAATGTGAAAGAAATAGCTCGTGGAACTTTTGCATGTTGTGAACAAATAGACTCGAGTCTGAAACAGAAGTTGATAGATAAATTTGGAAATGAAATATTTTATACTCATTGGAATAATGGTGGGGAATTCTACTTTGTAAATGTTAATGAACCAGGCTCGTTGTAAAAAGTAAATAATTTAAAACGTTTTTATGGTAAAGAGTCTATATATACTTGGTAATGGTTTTGACATCCATCATGGTATAAATAGCAAGTATAGCGATTATCATGAGTGGTTAGAGAAAAATGATAATGGCACATATGAAAAACTATGTGCTATATATGATACTTGTGCTTATAAATGGTGGAATAACTTTGAACAGAGTTTATCGAAAGTTAGCTTTGATTATATAAGTAATACTTCAAGTGAGAATACACCTGTTTATGGTAGTGATGGCTTTAGTGATGCTGATAACCATAGAGCCGCTTTTCAAGTTGAACTAGATATGGAGAATCTGTTGAATTTAGTCAAACTATCTTTGGAAAAATGGGTAAATGGTCTAAATCGTGCAAATAAAGGTAAATTACGTTTAGCTGATAAGGAAAACAGTTTTTTCATTACATTCAATTATACTAGGACTTTAGAGGAGGTGTATAATATACCAAAGGCCCAAATTTGCCATATTCATGGTTGTATTAGTGAAGGTGACTTGATAGTTGGGCATAATAAAACTTCAGAAGAAATTTATAAAGTTTTGAAAGGAAAAGAAAAATTGCCTCCAAAAGGTTTAACTGATGCAGAATTGGAAGAATGGATGGAATGTTTTACTGATGATTTAACTACACAAGATGTTATAGATGCTTCTTCTGCCTATGCTGGTAGAATGAAGAAAAATGTTAGGGGGATAATAGCCCAGCATCAAAAGTTATTCGAAACGTTTAAAGATGTAGAGAAAATCTATGTCCTTGGTTTTTCTTTTTCTCCGATAGATGTACCTTATATTGAAGAAATCTTGAAATATATAGATAAGGAGAAAGTAATCTGGGTTGTAAGTTCTTATAGTTATAGTGATAATGTTGCTATCGGGGATTTTATAAATAGAAATTCTTTGGATAATAGACTTTGGAGAATAATCAAATTGGAAACATTGGATGAATGTAAAGAGTTGATGTTAGATTTAAAATGTTAGATTATGCAATACCCATTAATTTCAGAATATGTTAGAGCCATACAAGATGCAAGTAATAATCTTGATAAGTTGGCTCATTTGATGCCAGTGCTAGATGATCATGGTGAGCCATATCGTAGCAGTGGTGCCTTTGCCGTCGTGTTCAAAATGAAAGATGAACAGACTGGGAAATGCTATGCTTTGAAGTGCTTTACTGAAGAGCAAGAAGGTAGAGCTGAGGCTTATCGTCAGATTGCAGATGAGTTGGAGTTCGTTGATTCTTCTTATATTACTTCTGTAAAGTACTTAGACAAAGAAATCTTTGTAGATAGCAGTTGTGAGGAAGACGAGTTTCCAGTTCTTCTAATGGATTGGATTGATGGAGAAACCATGGAAAGTTACATTGCCGAAAACTATCAGGACAATTATGCTATGGCTATGCTTTGTTACCGCTTCTGTAAGATGGCAGCATGGCTTCGCTCTCAGCCTTTTGCTCATGGTGATATTAAGCCAGACAATATCATGGTTCGTCCTGATGGAAATCTGACATTGGTAGATTATGATGGTATGTTTGTTTCTGCCATGAAGGGACAGAAGTCTCCAACAATTGGTACAAAGGACTTTTCTCATCCTTTGAGAACCGTCGATGATTTTGATGAAAGTATTGATGACTTTGCTTTGGCAAGCATCGCCTTGTCATTGAAAGCTATATCCATGAATTCCAAATTATTAGATACCTATGGTGCATCAGACAGGCTTCTCTTTTCAGAAAATGATTATCGCAATCCTTCAAATAGCAAGGTAATATCTGCCCTGCAGGAATTGATGTGTGATAAGGATTTCTGCACACTTTACTCTCTTTTCATGCTTGCATTGGCGAGAAAGGAGCTTTCAGCATGTTCTTTTAGATTGTTTATTGGCGACAAGCCCAATATAACTCCTGTGATGAATGAAGATTTATCAACTGAAACAACAGAAGAAGAGTTAAAAGAAGCTTTTGTTGGTGAATGGGGAGTGAAATATAGCAAGGATGGCAGAAAACTATTGGAGGCTCCACAAGAACTTTATTTTACTTATTCAATAAGGAAAGGAACAAAGGTTGTTTGTGATAGGGCATTTTGTTATTGTCGTTCTCTGTTCGAGATAGTCATCCCTTCTAGTGTTACTAGCATAGGTGATTTGGCATTTTCTAGTTGTTACTTGTTGAAATGTATTTCCATCCCTAAAAGCGTAATTTGCTTAAACGGTAATCCGTTTGCTGAATGGAATGGCAAATTAGAATGTTTATCTCCTAACTTTGTTTATGATGATGATGTCTTGTTCAATAAGGATAAAAGTAGAATTATTTCTTTTAGAAATCAAAATGTAAAATCTTATGTTATTCCTTCTAGTGTTACTAGCATAGGTAAAGGTGCATTTTCTTATTGTCGTTCTCTGTCAGAGATAGCCATCCCTTCTAGTGTTACTAGCATAGGTAAAGGTGCATTTTATTGTTGTGATTCTCTGTCAGAGATAGTCATCCCGTCTAGTGTTACTAGCATAGGTGATTGGGCATTTTCTAGTTGTGATTCTCTTTCTGAGATAGTCATCCCTTCTAGTGTTACTAGCATTGGTGATTATGCATTTTCTGGTTGTTCCTCGCTGAAATATATATCCATCCCTAAAAGCGTAATTTGCTTAAATGGTAATCCGTTTGCTGAATGGTATGGCAAATTAGAATGTTTATTTCCTAACTTTGTTTATGATGATGATGTCTTGTTCAATAAGGATAAAAGTAGAATTATTTCTTTTAGAAATCAAAATATAAAATCGTATGTCATCCCTTCTGGTATTACTAGCATAGGTGATAGTGCATTTTCTGGTTGTGATTCTCTGTCAGAGATAGTTATCCCTTCTAGTGTTACTAGCATAGGTGATGGTGCATTTTGGGGTTGTCGTTCTCTGTCAGAGATAGTCATCCCTTCTAGTGTTACTAGCATAGGTAAAGGTGCATTTTGTTTCTGCAATTTCCCAGACAATCTTAAACAAGAATTAATCTCCCGGTTTGGAGATAAGATATTTAGTTCACGGTAAATATATTTTAATAATTATGATATTAATAGAATCTAAGCGTAAAAAATACGATAACATTTTAAAGAAACATCCCGATGCCATCATTGCGGATGTAACTAGCCATGCCAAAGATAGCTTAATCAAATTAAGTCCATTCTATCCACATGGTGGAATACCAGTTCCATTCAGTGAGGGTGTTACTGCTACATGTGTTGAGGCTGTGTGGCAAGGGCTAAAGGTATTTGAATCGGCTGATGTAGATATGAAAATGTTTAAGAATGAGTCGATGAAGAATATCAAGAGAACTGTTCGCAAGTTTGGTAAGCCTCTTGGACATCGCAAAGGAGTAAACGGAACTGAACTGCTCGGATATATTGAGGCTCGAAAGCTGATTTATATCCCTACTTACAAGTGGGTACTTGAACATAAGGTTCAAAGTATTATCGAAAGATTACGAGAGGCTAGCCAGACTAAGACCATCATACTTTTGGATTATAATACAAATTGTGATGTGGATGACCCGAAGAAGCCTCTTTCGCATGCCTTTCTAATCAAGGCATACGTGGAAGGTCTATATCCTTTTAGTGATAAAAAGTGGAAACCGCAGACAATAGAACCAAAGCAACTAACGTTATTCTAACATACATATATTATTGGAGGACAAAACAATGAACAGAAGAAGTAACTGGGAGGATTTTAAGAATATCCTCGAACAAAATCATATCACCAAGCTCTATCACTTCACAGACCGTGATAACTTGGAGAATATTATCAAGAATGGAGGACTCTATTCTTGGAAGGATTGTGAGGAACGTGGCATCAATATTCCTAAACCAGGAGGTGGAGGACCAGGTTCTCCATCCTGGTCGTTGGATAAGCGTGATAATCTGGAACATTATGTTCGTGTCAGCTTTACCATGAACCATCCAATGATGTATGTGGCAATGAATGAGGATAGAATTTCTAATCCTGTCATTCTGGAGATTGACCCAGAGGTGATTTATGATGAGGATACCAAGTATGCAGACAGGAATGCTGTGCGCAATGGTGCTCATGTGGGTGGAAGTCTGGAGGATTTCAAGACGATTCACTTCCAAACAGTCAAGGCTCGCAATCACTTCGATTTCGATGTGGATGAGCAACCGTTCTATCAAGCAGAGATATTGGTAAAGAACACCATTCCTCTGAAGTATATTAAGAACATCGGCAACTTTGGTATTCCAATTCCAAGCCAACCACAGATGTTGCAGAGCAAGAATGCATATACGGCTCGTGTTGACCGTGAGCATCCTACGGCATTCATCTTCCTGGTTGACCAGAGTGTTTCTATGCGTAGAATTACCACCTTTAATGGTGAGGATATGACTTTATCTGAGGCCGTAGCCCGTATCGTAAATGCTCAAATCAACGAGTTGGTGGAACGATGCGTGAAGAATAATGAGACTCGCCATTACTTTGATATTGCCATGATAGGTTATGGCACTGAGGCTTATAGCGCTTGGAATGGTAGCTTGGAGGGAAAAGACTTCGTTACTCCAGAAGAGATTCGTGATAATCCTTACCAAAAGAAAATGGTGAAGGAAGAGGTGCGTACCCGTAAGGGTATAACCATCAAAGAAGTAGAGAAGAAACAATGGATGGTAGCTCGCCATGATGGTAGTTGGACACACATGGATAAAGCTTTCAAACGTGCAGAAGGTTTGCTCGAAAGCTGGATGAAAGACCATCACGACAAGGATTGTTATCCTCCTACAATTATCAATATCACAGATGGTGAGTATAATGGCACCTCACATGATGAAATGCAACAACTTGCTAATCAGTTGAAGTCGATGTTTACCAATGATGGTAATGTATTATTCTTCAATATTCACGTTGTACCTGGACATGCAGAATCAGTAGTGTTCCCTGCAACTGTAGATGAATTGAACGGAAATGGATATGGTGAGAAACTTTATAATATGTCAAGTCTCTTGCCACTAAATTATAATGAGCAGATTCGTGCCATCTTTGGTGATAAGCAGGCTGATATACGCTACCATGCTATGGGAGTAAACACTGGTATGGAAAGATTGGTTAAAATGATGAAGATTGGTACACTATCAAGTATGCTGGTCAATCAGAATTTATAATAATATAATGGTATGAACAGAGGTGTTAGTATAGCAAAGTTTAATGACCATGTTGCAAACGAAGATGCTTTCTACTCATCGGATACCTGCATAGCGGTATCGGATGGGGCAGGAGGCTGTGGCTTGTTTGCCAATGAGTGGTCGGATTATCTTGTGAAAAATCTTCAGAAAGATAAACCTATCGTCTCTTTTCAAGAGCTTGACAAATGGGTAGATAGCATTTGGGAATCATTTTATAATGAGCATGAGGAAAAGGCAAAGCAAGGGGATGGCATTCTTCTGAATAAGTTCTATAACGAAGGTTCGTGCGCTACTATTGCTGCTGCATGGATAACAGGAGAAAAGAAATGTAAATGGATGGCATACGGTGATAGCGTAGTCTTCCATTATTGCAAAGAAACTGGTGTCTTGGAACACAGTTTTACAAAATTGTCAGATTTTAGCAATCCTCCCAGGTTGGTTAGCTGTAAAGACCCTCTAGAAGAGGAAGGTTTCAGATGTGGTGACTTTTATCTGGATGAATCTTCGGTAGTCTTTGCTGCCAGCGATGCCTTATCGCATTATATAATGATGATGTATGAATTGTCTAAAAGCAAGGAGTATGGTGCGGAGCTTGCTGAAGAATATCTAAAAGCATCAGGCAATTCACAACTTTTGAAAACAGCGGAGACCATGAAGTTTGAATTTGGGCAGGATGTGCTCCAATCTTTGTTAGATGCAACATCATCTAACAGTCGGTTTGAACTATATTTGAAAGAACTGAATTCGAAAGGAATCTTAGATATGGATGATTTTACGCTGGTTTATTTTAAAGGCTAACGTCAATCTTCTTTATGCCCCTATTTGTTGTCATTAAAATTTGTAGAAGCAGATAAAATATCAGTACACAATATGCAGTATCCATTGATATCAGAATATGTAAAGGCCATTCAAGATGCTGCCGATAATCTTGATAAATTGGCTTACCTGACTCCCGTATTAGATGATCACGGAGAGCCATATCGTAGTAGTGGTGCTTTTGCCGTGGTGTTTAAGATGCAGGACAAGCGTACCGGGAAATATTATGCCCTGAAGTGTTTTACGGAAGAACAGCAGGGGCGAGCCGAAGCCTATCGTCAGATTGCAGACGAACTGGATTTGTTAGATTCTCCATACATTACATCAGTAAAGTATATGGAGAAGGAACTCTTCGTTGACAGTCAATGCGAGGAGGATGAATTCCCTGTATTGTTGATGGATTGGGTGGATGGAGAAACGATGGAAGCTTACATTGCTGCAAATTACCGGAATCAGTCAGCCATGTTGATGCTGAGTTATCGTTTTGGCAAGATGGCAGCTTGGCTCCGTACCCAATCTTTTTCTCATGGCGATATTAAGCCAGACAACATCATAGTCCGTCCCGATGGTTCTCTTACATTGGTGGATTATGATGGAATGTTTGTGCCATCTATGAAGGGCAGCCAATCTCCAACTATCGGTACCAGGGATTTCAGTCATCCTTTGCGTACTGTGGATGATTTCGATGAAACGATAGATGATTTTTCTTTGGCAAGCATCGCCGTGTCATTGAAAGCAATATCTATGAATTCTACTTTGTTAGATACCTATGGCGCATCAGATAGGCTTCTCTTCTCAGAAAATGATTATCGCAATCCTTCAAATAGCAAGGTAATATCTGCCCTGCAGGGGTTGATGTGTGATAAAGACTTCTGTACACTTTACTCTCTTTTCATGCTTGCTTTGGCAAGAAAGGAACTTTCTGCATGTTCTTTTAGATTGTTCATTGTCGAAAAGCCTATCCTTCCTCAAACAATAGAAGACTTATCAACCAAAGCTACAGATGAAGAGTTGAGGGAAGCTTTTGTTGATGAATGGGGCGTGAAATATAGCAAAGATGGAAGAAAACTATTGAAAACTACACAAGAACTTAATCTTAATGGTACTTATTCTATTAAAGAGGGGGTAAGGATAATATGTGATAAGGCATTTTATTTTTGCTCTGCTTTGCGTAGTCTCGTTATTCCAGACAGTGTTACCAGCATTGGGAATAGGGCATTTTGTGGATGTCGTTCTTTGACTGATATTGTTATTCCTGATAGTGTGAACAGCATTGGGTATTGTGCATTTTGGAATTGCCGTTCTTTGACAGATATTGTCATACCTGATGGCGTGACTAGCATTGTGGATGAGGTATTTAGTGATTGTGAATCTTTGAGTAGCCTTGTTCTTCCAGAGAGTGTTACCAGCATTGGGGAAAGTGCATTTAGTGGTTGCGAATCTTTGAGTAGTCTCGTTATTCCTGATGGTGTGACTAGCATATGGGATATGGCGTTTTGTGGATGTTCCTCATTGAAATATATATCCATTCCGAAAAGCGTAATTTGCTTAAACGGCAATCCGTTTTTTAAATGGGATGGTGAACTGAAATGTTTGTCACCTTACTTTATTTATGAGGATGATGTCTTGTTCAATAAGGACAAAAGCAAAATTATCGCATTTAGAGATAAAAAAGCTACATCATATGTCATTCCTGACAGTGTGACTCGCATTGGGGATGGTGCATTTGAGGGTTGCACTTCTTTGAAGAGTCTCGTTACTCCTGACAGTGTTACTAGCATTGGGGGGAGTGCATTTGAAAATTGCTATTCTTTGAGCAGCCTCGTTCTTCCTGATAGTGTTACTAGCATAGGTGCTTGGGCATTTTTTGGTTGCTCAGATTTGGCTGATATTGTCATACCTGATGGCGTAACTAGCATTGGGAATTATGCTTTTTGTGGTTGCGAATCTTTGGCTGATATCGTCATACCTGATGGCGTAACTAGCATTGGGAATTATGCCTTTTGTGGTTGCGAATCTTTGACTGACATTGTCATTCCTGATAGTGTGAACAGCATAGGGAGTAGTGCATTTGAGGGTTGTACTTCTTTGAGTAGCGTTGTTATTCCAGACAGTGTAACTCGTATTGGAAATGGTGCCTTTGGCGATTACAATTTTCCGTATAAACTTAAACAGAAATTAATCTCCCGTTTTGGAAGAAATATATTTGGGTAACTATGATAGGGGTTATTATAGGAGAGTTAGCAGCCTGGTTCTTGTACCAGAACCATGAGACAATTTTCAGACAGATAGTTTCTGAAAAGATGTAATGAATTAATAATTTTATAAGCTATGCAGTATCCATTGATATCAGAATATGTAAAGGCCATTCAAGATGCTGGCGATAATCTTGATAAATTGTCTTACCTGACTCCCGTATTAGATGATCACGGAGAGCCATATCGCAGTAGTGGTGCTTTTGCCGTGGTGTTTAAGATGCAGGACAAGCGTACCGGGAAATATTATGCCCTGAAGTGTTTTACGGAAGAACAGCAGGGGCGAGCCGAAGCCTATCGTCAGATTGCAGACGAACTGGATTTGTTAGATTCTCCATACATTACATCAGTAAAGTATATGGAGAAGGAACTCTTCGTTGACAGTCAATGCGAGGAGGATGAATTTCCCGTATTGTTGATGGATTGGGTGGATGGAGAAACGATGGAAGCATACATTGCTGCAAATTACCGGAATCAGTCAGCTATGTCGATGCTTAGTTATCGTTTTGGCAAGATGGCAGCTTGGCTCCGTACCCAGTCTTTTTCTCATGGCGACATTAAGCCAGACAATATCATAGTCCGTCCCGATGGCTCTCTTAGCTTGGTAGATTATGATGGAATGTTTGTGCCATCCATGAAGGGCAGCCAATCTCCAACTATCGGTACCAGGGATTTCAGTCATCCATTGCGTACTGTAGATGATTTCGATGAAACGATAGATGATTTTTCATTGGCAAGCATCGCCTTGTCATTAAAGGCTATCTCGATGAAATCTACTTTGTTAGATATCTATGGTGCCTCAGACAGACTTCTCTTCTCAGAAAATGATTGTCGTAATCCATCAAATAGCAAGGTTATATCTGCCTTGCAGGAATTGATGTGCGATAAAGACTTCTGTACACTTTACTCTCTTTTCATGCTCGCTTTGGCGAGAAAGGAACTTTCATTATGTTCTTTCAAATTGTTTATTAGTGAAAAGCCTCTCCTGCCTCAAACTATTGAAGACTTATCAACCAAAGCTACAGAGGAAGAGTTAAAGGAGGCTTTTATTGATGAATGGGGTGTGAAATATAGCAAAGATGGAAGAAAGTTGTTGAAAGCCCCATCAGATTTAAAAGGAGATTTTTCTTTTAAAGAGGGTACAAAGATAATATGTGATAGTGCTTTTTCAATGTGTAATTTTCTGACTAGCATAATAGTTCCAAATAGTGTCACTAGCATTGGGGAGGGCGCATTTTCAGGTTGTATATTGCTGTTCAAGATAATCATCCCAAATAGTGTGACGAGTATTGGTGATTTGGCATTTATGGATTCTAATGCACTGTCCCATATAGTGATTTCAAATAGTGTGACTAGCATTGGAGATGGTACATTTTATGGTTGTAGCTCCTTGACTAACATAGTCATTCCTGATAGTGTGACTAGTATTGGAGATATTGCATTTTCTGGTTGTCGTTCTCTGTCCAATATTGTCATCCCTGATAGTGTGACAAGTATTGGAGACTATGTATTTGAAGGTTGCACTTCTTTGTCCAACATCGTCATCCCTAATAATGTGACAAGTATTGGTAGTAATGCATTTAAAAATTGTAGTTCTCTGTCCAACATAGTCATCCCAGATAGTGTAACTAGCATTGGAAATGGTGTTTTTAGTGGTTGTCTCTCATTAAAATATATATCCATTCCTGTAAATGTAATTTGCTTAAACGGAAATCCGTTTTCAGAATGGAATGGTAAGTTAGACTGCTTGTCCCCCAATTTCGTCCATGAGTGTGATATATTGTTCAATAAGGACAAAAGTGAAATTATTTCTTTCAGAAATCAAAAAATAGAATCATATATTATCTTTTCTAATGTGAAGAGAATTGGTGATAGTGCATTTTCTGGTTGTCGTTCTCTGTCCAACATCATCATCCCTGATAGTGTGACTAGCATTGGGGATGGGGCATTTTATGGTTGCTCTTCTTTGACCAATATTGTTCTTCCTGATAGTGTGACAAGTATTGGTAGTAATGCATTTAGAGATTGTAGTTCTCTGTCTAACATCGTCATCCCTGATAGTGTGACAAGTATTGGAGACTATGCATTTGAAGGTTGCGCTTCTTTGAGTGATATTGTTGTCCCTGATAGTGTGACAAGTATTGGTAGTGATTCATTTAGGGGTTGTCGCTCTCTCTCCAACATAGTCATCCCTGATAATGTGACTAGTATTGGTAGTAATGCATTTAGAGATTGTAGTTCTCTGTCCAACATAGTCATCTCAGATAGTGTTACTAACATAGGAGATTGGGCATTTGTTAATTGTAATAAATTACCATACAATCTTAAACAAGAATTAATTTCTCGTTTTGGTGATGAGCTGTTTAACGATCCTTTCGCCCTCATATACCTGCAATAGAAAATAAGGAGCTATATACAGTACAGCACTGCTGTCCCGTTTAGAAATCATCGGGCCTGAAAAGGCTTGGATATAGCCA
>OGFW01001611.1_pt1 | contig 16779 bp, 24 predicted proteins | sample 1570991 | NCBI WGS metagenome assembly OGFW01 (sample SAMEA2582074, study PRJEB24529) | metagenome | biome: Human gut stool | place: China | collected 2011
CACGGAATCCATATGCCCAGGTAGATGTTTTGATTCGTTCTCCCATATATGGATAACGATCTACAACCACCTGCCATGCCGACAATACCCAGATACGTTTCCATTCCTTCAAAATATCGATTCCAAGCCCGACTTCCTCTGACTGAAAAGTACTGCAGTCCTGGAAGTAATTCAAAATTCCCGGCAGTGTCAATAATCCATTTTCTCCAATTTCACTGTAGCGGACACGTCCACTGAAACTATATGCCATGCATTCACTCTCTTTCCTCATTTATAACTATCGACTCGTTCTCTGCAAAATTTTGCTTTACTTTTTATTTTATCATGTATTTTATACTAAGGTCAATCAACAAAAAATATCTCTGACCACACAGCCAGAGATATTTTTATTCAGTCATATAAAACTATACAAGATTAACTTCTTATTCCGTTACGATCATTCTGCTTCTGATCTTTTTGGAGATTTCAGAATATGCAACTGCAAGGATCAGTACGATACCTTTTACAAACTGCTGTACATAATCGTTAATACCACACATGATCATACCAGTTGTCAGTACACCCATGATCAGCATACCAATAACAACCATATGTAATTTACCTTCTCCACCATTCAGAGAAACACCACCAAGTACTACAGCTGTGATTGCATCCATTTCATATCCGGAACCTGCAGATGGCTGTCCTGAACTTGTTCTTGATAACAGTACCAGACCAGCGATTCCGGCGAGGAATCCACTGAGTCCGTATGCCATCAGCTTAATCTTTGTTACACCAATACCTGAAAGACGAGATGCTTCTTCGTTACCGCCAACACCATACAGATAACGTCCTAATGTCGTCTTAGCTAATGCATAGATAAAGATAATAAACAAAATAATTGTCAGAATAACCTAATTCGGAATACCTACAATACTTCCCTGTGCAAAAGAACCAAATGCTTTTGTAAATCCATATACAGGAAGACCTCCTGTAACAATATATGCAAGACCTCTGAGAGATGTCTGTACACCTAATGTTGCAATCAGAGGAGGCATATTTAATTTTGTTACACAGAATCCACTGATCAGTCCATAAATCAGTGACAGAATGAGTACCAGGATGCAGGTAACAGGAATCGGAAGATTATAGCTCTTTAAGAAAATAGCTGCTGTTACAGCTGATACACCTGCAACAGAACCAACCGACAGGTCAATACCTCCAGTGAGCATAACCATTGTCTGACCAATACATACAATACCTGTAATAGAAACCTGTTTCAGAATCGTAAACATTGTGGAAGTTCTGAAAAAGTTCTTGGATGTAAATGAAAAGATTGCAATCATAAGCAGCAATATTCCACATGCATCTGGTCACATCCTCGCGGAGCGTTTTTGTGTAATAGGAATGTTACAGAGTAATTTCCTCTTACACAAAAAAGACAGGCTCAAACTCCTTGATTTTCAAGGAATTTTCACCTGTCTTTCTTCATAAGCACATCCAATAGCAAGTTTCCTCACACTGCGTATTGTTTTCCCCAATTGATGTGGGAATCTTACTTGAATTTTGCTTGATTCGGTTAAATAATGCCATATTCTTTCAAAAGTTTTTCAACATCTGTGTTTTCGATAAACCCTAAGGCCTTTTTAATCGCTATTTTTTCTTTCAATCCCAGCTTCATCTGCGTCAAAGCTTCTCCATCACGAAGCTTTACGGTAGCATTTAACAGATCTCTCACATCGTAGATACTGCCCCAGACTTCCGGCACACCGCGATCCACGTCTAAAAGTGTATACACTGCTTCCATGCCGGTTCTCATAGAATATTCTGTGGTAAAAATAGTATCTCTGGCTGTTTCCGCGAACTGACCGATAAAGGCAAAATTTACTGCCCCGTCATGAACCACCTTCGGACGATCTGTATCATTTCTGGGCATGAAGAATGCGTCAATATAAGGCATCATAACCGGAACTGTATTGGCACTGTTCTCTGCAAGTTCTTCAATCTGATTTTCCGGCACACCGATATAATACAGCCATTCCATACAGATTTCTTTTCCTGTACAGTCTCGCATCGGTTTTTTAATATAATCACCAGGTCTGTCATTAAAGAGTGCATATACCCATACAAGGCAATGATCTTTCGGCTGAGTTCTAAACTGTGGCTGACGATTGATGGTCCAGCTCAGGAACCAGCTGGAATCTTTAACTGTTACAATGCCTCCGGTTACCACTTTTCCGGTGAAAGGATCTCTTTTACAGATATTCTTAATGTACGGAATAATACGCTGATCAAGCGTTTCCACAGTAGCACTCATCCAGTTACACAGTTCACTGTCATAAACTCGAAATATTCCTGTTCACTGGCAAATAAAATGTATTTGCCTTCTACATATCCCATATATCCGTTGCTTGTGTCATAACCTTTCATTTGCCAGTCCTCCTTGGATTTTTCTTCTTTTTTGATGTTATCATCTTACAATAAATGGCTGTGCAAAAATCCCGACATCCAACCGGTCCTATAGCTAATTAAAGGCCCTTAATTGAATTTTCAAACGCTAATTTTTGCCTATAACTGCGCTTGCAAACTGGCAATTACTTTTGCAAACTCCCTTTTAGACGCTTCCTTTTCTATATCGCATCTCTCGTTATTCATGTATAGTTATAGTATCTTCTGCCTGATCGGGAAGGAGTTACTATGTCTAAACAATTATCCCTATCAAAAAGAATTATCGTTGTTTTATAAATCCTGACTCTCATAAAGGCAATGACTACATTCACTTTCATTCATGCCTCCGAAATCGTGTATAATAAAAATCGCTCTGACCAATGATGATATGATCCACCACCGGAACTCCTGCCAGCATGCAGAGCTGCTGCATACAATTGGTAATAGCGATATCCTCTCTGGATGGCTCCAGACTGCCACCTGGATGATTGTCTGCGTAATCCGGATAATGCCTTTATTAAAAGCTGTCTGCGACATTCCGATAAATAAATCTATGCACAAAAAAGACAGATGTGGTAGTATTTCATTACCTGCATCTGTCTCTTTCTATCCTATGCTATTTTCTACTCATGAATTTCCAATGGAAGTCCATCCGGATCATGGAAAAATGTCATTTTCTTTCCAGTATAATCGTCTAAGCGTACCGGCTCTGTTTCAATTCCTTTCCCATTCAATTCTTTTACTGTATCATTCACACTCTCAACTTTAAATGCCAGATGGCGTAATCCCAATGCTTCTGGATAATTTACACGAGCTGGAGCATTTTTTATGATAAAAAGTTCTATTTCCTGCGGTCCACATGCCAGATCAATCTTGTAATCATCACGTTCTTTTCGATAATTTTCTCTGATCACCTTAAGTCCAAGCAGATCCACATAAAAGTGTTTTGATTTTTCATAATCGCTTCCAATGATTGCAATATGATGAATGGTATCGAACATAACTTTCTCCTCCGTTTTTCATATTTTGACATATATTTTTCTCACATTTTATCACAGTAACGATATATGTGGAATAGTCATTTTATATCCATTTACTTTTTAACTTTTCTGCCAATTCAAACCAAAATTCCAATTCAACTTCAACGACATCTATCCCGTCTGCATTTTAATAAGTGCGGACATGTGTTCGCTTTCAAAGATGAAAATTCCTGCGGTTTCTATTTTCTCATACTCTTTACATTTTATTTTTTGTTGGCATCGGAACAAATTCCAGCTTTAATTGCATCCCTAATCCCTGTGCAAGTTTTTTCACCATACTCAGGCTGGGATTTCTTGTTCCATTCTCGATCCGGCTTATATCTGCCTGCGTAATTCCGGTTTTAGCTGATAAATCTTTCTGTGTCATATTCTGCTGCACTCTTGCATCAATCATCGCCTGGATAATATCATATTCCGGTTACAATGCATCATATTCTGCCTTTACCTCTGGATTCTGCAATGCTCTTTTTTTATAATCTTTATAGCTACTCATTGCCATACCTCCGTTCATAATCTGCTTTATACTTCTTTGCCAGTTCTTTTTCTGCCTTTTCCTTTGTGTCACTGGCATACACAAAAGTGTGGACTGTTTTTCCATACACTTTGAATTCCCCGGTCCAGGATAAACCCGATATTTTTATAACCATAGCCTTTTATCTTATCAACCATAAACTGTAACTGGGAGACATCATTGATGCTTGCATCTGCGTAGCTCTCAGGCAAATAGTCTTTGATTGTCTCCTGTAAATACTGCTGAAATTCTTTTCTGTTCATCATATATTTTTACCCCCTTCTGTTCATGTGACGGTTTGGACGCTTTCTGGAAATTGCTCTCTCCGCCAGTTTCTGATAAGCCTTCATACGGCTTCATGGCTACCATCTGGACTTCTCCGGTATGTTAGCTTTCAGTTCTTCCTGTGACATGGATTCATATTTCGGATTTTTTTCTCTGCTCACTTTGTCGTCCTCCTTCATTTTTCTGCTGTTTGGTTTTCACAGCAAAATAAAAGACTACCGGCGGGCATCTTTCATTCAAGAGTGCTCCATAGGAGCAGTTTCCTATAAAAAAAATAAGGCCATCTATCGTGGAAAACGGTAGACGACCTCAAGTTATATACTTTTTTATGACGTTATTACTTTGTATTTGTGTTTTAATGCTTTTGACAGTGCAACATTTGTAAATGGAACAATCTGATCATTTTGCAAACGGCCAAGGACAATACCCGGATCTCTGTCAATTCTTTCAGCAAATCTGCGGATAGCATTTTCGCTAAACTCATTCATTTTAACAAAAGCCTCATATTCTCCCGGAGGAATCAATTTGTCTTCCGCATATTTATCTGCTGCATCCTCCTGGCCAGTGTGCTCATTTTCAAACGTAATTCCATAATCACCATTAATAATATGGCCAATCTCATGGAACAGAGTAAACCAAAATGTATCTGAATAGAAACGTCTGTCATTCACCATCAGCATTACATTCTGTCCAATCTTCTTGGTTGCACCATTTATTCCTGAACCCGGAAGATTTGGAAGTATTACGAATATTACTCCCGCATTTTCAAAGGCCTGCCTAATCAATGGATAAAAATCTCCATGCTGTGTTGTTAATGTCAACGCATAATCAACAGCTTTTTCAAACTTCTTTTTGTCAAACTTAGGTACTTCTATCTTCAGTGCCTGATTAATTGCGATCTGAACCATTGCATTTGCTCTGGCAATATTAGCCTCTTTCATATCCTCAGATGCACTTCGGAAACTAACTGCCATATTTTGCTTTGTGAAAACAGATAATGACGCAACATTTAAAAATTCACGCAGGCACTTAATCTGCTCATTTGTTTTTCTCGGAAGATCAGGCAATCCAAAATTCTCTCTGAAATATGTGTACTGAAAGTACTTGAAAATTCTTCTTTCCTGCTCTAATTCCTTGGATGATTCAAACTCAGCAATCAAAGCGTCATAGCTCTTCTGAAGATTCAGCCAGTAGTCAACACTAGTCCCTAACATTCGAGATAATTTCATGGCTATATCGATTGATAAGCTTTGCTCCCCACGTACCAGAATACTTAAATTCTTTGGCGTGGTATCTAATCGTTTTGCAAAATCTTTCTGAGAAAGTCCACTTTCCTCAATGATTTCTTTGATATAGTATCCAGGATGAAAAGCAATCTTATCATTATATTCAATATAATTACTCATAATGGTTACTTACCTCCTTTACTTCAACAATTCTAACCACACCAGCAATTTCATCAATATTACAAGGATCATAAGGTTCTTCATTCTCATCTAATGGCTGAATAATAATACGCCATGGATCTCTTCTCGTTTTTACATCTATAGCAAAAAATCCATCCATATTGCCATTCAACTTATGAAAATGAAACGTCGGCATCATTACTATATCCTTAATTACACTCGCCTGCTGCATAGCATTTATTCGGGCAAATAAGCTGATTGCTAATGCAGCATTCCCGCCAAACAACTTTTTTGCAGTTTTTAAATCGGTACATTGTTTCTGAACTTTGCTGTTATTGTATAGTAGCTGCACGTTTGCCCTCCTTTTCAAATTACCCGTTGGGTAATCTAAATATACCATCAGGAGAATCTCTAGTCAATAATTCACACACTCTTTTCACAATTATTCTTCCATTTCCTTTTGCTTTCTGACTTCTAAATACAAAAAAGTTTGGGAAAGTTTAGGGAGAAATAAAAAAAGACCATCTACGATTTTACGGTAAATGATCTTTTTATTGCCAATATTCAATTTATATCATTTTGTTTTCATAATCTTATAACTCATGGAAAATATCATCCACATTTTTCGCTGCTTGCTTATTTTTCTTAACGAAAAGCAGCTACTGTATAAACTGATTCAAGTCTTCTTCTGCTTCAGCTGTTACAACTATTTTATAATCCATATTTTCCTCTCATAGAATACTGGGGGACGGTGTTTTTGGCTTCTTTACTGTCCCTGGTGGTAATCCATTCTTCTTTTCAAATGTTCCTACTCTACAATCACTTCTTGTTTTTCTCATTCTGTACCCTCTCTTTCCTCTTTCACTCTTTTTGACTTCATGTTCATTATTGAGCTTGTTGTTAATTGATAATTCAAGTATAATAAACTCTATACGAGAAATACACGTCTTGCATGAGGACTTAAATATTGATAATCCTCATGTTTAGCGATATACGGGGAGGAAATTCTCATGGGTAAGCACTCCACCAGGGAAAACAAAACAATTTACCAGCTTTGCCGAGAAGCGGCAGGACTTACAAGAGCAGAGGCCAGCGAAAAAATGGATGCTGTCTCTGATTCAAAAATTGAAAAATTTGAATATGAAACACAAGAACCTACGCCTTATGATATCCTCCAGATGGCAGATGCCTATAAAAGACCAGATCTTTGCAATTATTATTGCTCTCACAAATGCGAAATCGGCTATCGTTATGTTCCTGAAGTAGAAGTGACCGATCTGTCAAATATCATTTTGGAGACAATTGCCAGTTTGAATGAAATCAATCCTCTTACTGGTCGTCTGATCCAGATTGCCCGTGACGGTAAGATCAGCGATGATGAAATGAAAGATTTTGCTTATATCAGTAAAAAACTTGATGAAATTTCTTTAGCCATAGACTCTTTGAATCTTTGGGTAGATAAGACCGCCGGAGAACAGGGGCTTAATCTTGAGCTCTTAAATGCCGAGAAAGAAAAATTGAAATAATCCATAACGCGACAAAAGGCAATGAACCATTTCTGACTCATTGCCTTTTCCTTTACATACGCTGTAATTGATTGACGATACTTTCTGTTTTCCTCCTGATCCATTATGAATGTGATGTCACCAATGCTATAATGCCACCAATGATCAATAATGGAAAAGCAATGTACATCAGTCCACCTACAACCATACCTATCAATATCACCGGGAAGAAAATAACTGTACAAAGTAGTTTCATAATTCCCCAGGACGCTTTTAATCCAAATATAAAAAATTTTCCAACAAACCAAATTATACAAATTGTAAATAATAACGATAACATTTTTTACTCCTTCTGACATGTGTCTTTCATTTTTTCTGTTCTTTTTCTGCTAAATATTCAGATGTGTTCTTTATACCAAGTTTATTACTGAATGCCGGATTTTTCTCCATCTTTTCTATAATCCGGACTAATCGAATTCTCTGTGTTGCTTCCATCTGGTCACCCCATTTACATTCTGCTTTTTTGTTGATATTGTCACTATAACAAATTTATTTTTCACAATACACATCCACCATGAGGAATTGCATCTTTGTATTTCTCAAATTTTGAGAATTCTCTCTTTATATTTCTCTGCACGAATTGTTTTCTATCTATGCTGACTCTTTTATAATAAGCATATCCGAGCAACATCATAGATTATTATTAAAAGGGAGATTATGCTATGCGAATTGAAAACTTACAAAATGAAAACAGAAAATATGCGAAAAGTATCGGAAACTTCCATGTGCTTGAATATGTGCAGGATGCCAGCGTTTCACCTATGAATGCAATGAATGAGTATTTCATGAGTAAAATGAATGTCAGAAGAAGACAGGTTGTTATTGATATTGATAAAGACCATTCAGCTATTATCCAGGCTGGTGCCATGCAATGGATGGGTGGTAATGTACAAGCCACATCTGGTGTAAAAGGTATCGGAGATTTCCTTGGAAAGGCACTCAAGGGTGCGGTTACAAAAGAAACCGCAGTTAAACCGGAATATGTTGGCGAAGGCTGTCTGGTACTGGAACCAACATATAAATACATTATTCTTGCAGATGTTGGCAAGTGGGGATCAGCCGGAATGACAATTGAAGATGGCATGTTCCTGGCTTGTGATTCAAATGTAAAAAGTAAAGTTGTAGCCAGAAAGAACCTTTCATCAGCAGTATTAGGTAGCGAAGGTCTGTTTAATCTGAGTTTACAGGGAAATGGTGTAGCTGCACTGGAGTCTAATGTTCCCGAAGATGAATTGATTGAAGTCATATTGGAAAATGATGAACTGAAAATTGATGGAAACCTTGCTGTATGCTGGTCATCAAATCTTGAATTTACCGTAGAAAGATCTACAAAAACACTTGTCGGATCTGCAGTTAGCGGAGAAGGTCTGGTAAATGTTTACCGTGGAACAGGACGGGTACTGATGTGTCCGGTCGCACCGACAACTTCCTTGTTTGAGTCCACCAACACCATGGCAGCTAAAGCTGCTGCTAAATCCAGTAATACATTTGGAAAATAAGCATAAAATACCTTCTCACGTAAACAACAAACAATCACTTCCAAAGAGAAACAACATTTAAAGATATTTGAAAAAATCACCTTCAGACTATTTTTTTATAATCTGAAGGTGATTTTAAAATTCCCAATATACACCAGCTTTACGGCAGTATCTCAAGCCAGTATCCATCTGGATCTACAATGAAATAGATTCCCATTGCTTCATTTTCGAAACAAATGCATCCCATCTCTTCATGCTTCTTATGCGCTGCCTCGTAATCCTCTGCCTGGAATGCCAGGTGGAATTCGCATTCACCCAGATTATATGGCTGTGGATGATCTTTAAGCCAGGTAAGTTCCAACTCAAAATCACTTACATCATTGCTCAAATACACAATGATAAAATCATCGGTAGTCTTTCTTCTCACTTCGTGCAGATCAAGGGCCTCGTTGTAAAATTTAATAGATCGGTCCAGGTCTGATACATTGTAGTTTTCGTGAATCATCTTAAACTTCATAATTCTTCTCCTTTTGCACATTCTGTGTTTTTAATACGTGATTTATATTGCGGATATTCCGTAATAAACCGCTTAATTACATTGGCATCATTCCAGTAATGCATTGGAAAAATGACATTGCAATCTACATTTTTAAGGAAATACAGGATCCCGTCGGCATAGTGATTTCCCTGTCTCGGATCTAAAGTGACAAATGCAGCATCAAAATGCATACCCTTGATTTTCCTGATCTCCGCACGATATGCTGAAGTAAGTCTCTGGTTATCAGCTTTTGGCTCACCATCCCAATACCAGTCATTTAAGTCACCGGCATGATAAATGGTGCCTTCCTTTGTTTTGACAATAAATGCTACACCACTATCGTTAGATAGCAATGTATCGACTTGGGTGCCATTATCCAGATTATAAGTCTGATCATGATAAACATATATGAGTAAGTAATTTTCATCACCTTTATAAAATAACTCCTTTTTCCCTATAAGCTTACAGACGAATACCTGGCGTTCATCCACGACCCAGAAGATGTCTAATATTCTTTTGAGATTTCCTCTGTTATCTCATATATCTCTTTGAATCTTTCTAGCTCCTCCGGCGATCTGATCAGCATGATTTCTTCGATTTTTCCGGTCCGTATGTCTTTGAATCCTGCTACTTCTTCCCCGGTACAAATGCTTGCACGAATAACTGGTTTCATATGTTCTCGGTCATATGTTTTTTTCATGATTTTCTTTTTGAATAATCCCATGCTTCATCCTCCGAATAATTACAGTAACAAGATCAATTATTTAATTTCTGGAACATTTTTCTGCATCGATTGCCAGTACAAACATCAGCGCATCCAATGCATTTCCTGGATCCTGTACGTCAATAACATATGTATCAGTCATATGAAACAGTTCTTTACTAACCCGTGCAATCGAATAACCGCTTTGATCAAGAATGCTATAGTCCCATTCCATAATGGTTCCATCAATATGCCATCCATTGTAATCAATATTATAATGTGGCGTCAGGAATGAGAATTCTTTGCTCAGGCATCCGATATAACTGCCGTTTTTATAAATCTCAAATTTAGGAAGAAAAGTAAGTACTTTCTGAACAACCATTCCTACTTCATTTCCATAGGCATCATAAATTACAAGTTTATGTCCCCAGGACAACTGACCTTTTACTACATAAGCAGTGTTGCCTGCTTCATCATAGATATCATAGCTGTCAAACCATGAAAACAGCCTTTGTTTAAATAATAGCTTCATAACTTTTCACCGCTCTCTCCAACAGACATAATAGGTTCTTTATAAGTACCATAATACCATGCCGGAACACCTTAAAAAATATGTAAATTGAAGAATTAACCTATCTTATTTCACAGATTATCTCTTCAATTTTTATACATTCTGATTTGAATTTTTAGAACCAGTTATAAAATATTGTTCTTCGGGGTTATTACAATCTATTTCAAACAGCCGATCTAATTCATAGTTGTGTGACATGCCCCCACCACTTAAATCTCTGATTTTGAAGTGGGGACTTCTTGCTCAATGGCTCTACAGAGCCAAGTATCTACAAGCTATCCTCGCGTGCCCCGCGATTTTTATTAGTCCGGTTACGGACTTTTTATTGTGCTGTCATGCACATTCTGCAAAGATTCTTTTTCCCTCGTTCATGATGTTAACTGCTGCATTTACATCACGGTCCATTCTGTTACCGCATTCACAGTAATAAATCCTATCAGATAAAGACAATTCTTCTTTTTTATTTCTGCATACACTGCAAATCTTACTGGATGCAAAATAACGGTCTACTTTGATCAGATATTTTCCTCGTTCCTCCAGTTTATATTCCAGCATAGACAGAAACAGGCCATATCCATTATCATGTACACCTTTTCCAAGATGAAGTCCTCCTGCCATCCCTTTCAGATTCAGATCTTCCACGCATACTGCATCGAAGCTCTCAGCAAGACTGGCACTGAGTTTATGCTGAAAGTCTTTTCTCTGATTTCGGATCTTTTCATGGCACAGTGCAACTCTTTTCTTCTGCTTCTTATAATTCTGACTGCCTTTCTGACATCTGGACAGCTTTCTCTGTTCCCGCGCAAGCTTTTTCTCTGTATTCCGATAGAACATCGGATATTCAGCTCTTTTACCGGTAGAAAACACACACATTCCCTGCATCGCAAAATCGATCCCAATAAATTTTTCTGCCGGTCTTTTTTCTGCTGTTTGGTTTTCACAGCAAAACAAAAGACTGGCAAAATATTTTCCGGATGGCTCCCTGCTGACTGTCACAGATTTCAGTTTCCATTTTTCTGATATCGGACGGTGAAGCTTCATTCTGACAGCCGTCATCTTAGGCAGTTTCAAATATTTTCCTTCCAGTTTGCAATCAAGAAATTCGATCTGAAAACTCCTGGCAGAGAAGATGACGAATTCTCCAAACTTTGCGAATAATTTAAAAATCAATACCGGACTATCCTGATGGGTAGCCCGGTATTTTTTTACTTCATTCTTGCTTTACTAATCAAAAAATGTCTGTTTTTTATCGTTGCTGCTTATATTCGAAGCATGATTTTTGCTGTAAATTCACCATCCTTATATGTAAAGTTACTAGCACCACCATTTCTTTCTGTGATATGGCGTATGGATTGAATTCCTATTCCATTTCCCGAATGCTTTGTAGACTGAAAAACACCATTCTTTTCCAGTATCTTTGCATCGAAATTATTCTCAGCCTGAATCAGAAGAATATGTGTATGATGCAAATACATCTTTATAACAATCTTTCTTCTGGAATCTTCTATCTTCAGACTTGCCTCTATTGCATTTTCCAGAAGGTTTGAGAGCACCAGACATATATCCATCTCATCCCCCAAAAAGTTATCTGGAATATCAATCTGTGCCAGAAAAGGAATACCTTCTTGTTTTGCATGATTCGAATAATATCCAAGTATACTGTCCACAGCCTGATTATCGCAGAAATGGAAATCAAAACTTGGCATTTTTCTGTCGGCACTGGAAAGATATTCTTTAATTTTTTCCATATCACCTTTTTCTGCCAATGCAGCCAGCTGAAGATAATGATGCCGGATATCGTGACGTACCTGTCTTGTCTCTTCAATAGCCGCACAAAGATTGTCATATCTGGAGCGCTGCAGAGAAAGGAAATGATTTTCCTGCTGAAGCCTTGCATTTTTATTCAGACTTAATGCCATCATAAGAAATATCGCATAAAAGAGAGTCAGAATTATTAAAAGAACAATACTGACTACTATGTAAATCTGTAAAATCCGCCCTGTATATAAAGTACTCTGATATTTTGGGACCATGAATTGATTTAATCCGATAAAAATCAACGGCAGGATCCAGAATATATACCACGTCTGAGCGAAATTTTCATCTGCTATCAGAATCCGTACCATATGCGTGGCAGGATACCATGCAATCAATACAAAACTCAGACAGATGAGATTATAAAAAATCCCTGCTTTCACACATAACCATAATTGTTTTTCTGCGATATCAGGTTCAAAGATCATAATAGCATTTACTGCCCTGGACAGACTTTTTACGCACGCAAAAACAGCACAGACTGCCAGAAAAATACTACTGGATTTCCAAATGGAGATCTGAAGAGTTTTATGATAAAGCAGCATGAGAAACAGCAATACAGGAATCAAAAACAAAGTAGTCATAATCTGAAAATAATAACAGACAATACCTCCTGACAGGCTGATTCCCAAAAGCAGCGGAAACATCCATAATCCAAGTTTAAAAGGAGCCTGCCTCAGGCAGGCCTTTACCGGCAGATATGCAAGAAGCATACCCGGAATAATTACAGCAATTTCCAATATCGGACGCATTATTTCACTCATTTTTATTTTCCTCACTGAAACAAAAATTCCATAAAAGTCTGCCTTGCATTTTTAAGCAGCTTACGACTGACAGGAATATTATTATCATCATCCATAAGAAACATACTTCCATCAAAATCAACCGCATGCTCCAAATTGATAACAATCCCTCTATTGCATGAATAAAAGCGAGAATCCATTTTCAACGAAGCCGTAAATGCCTCAAAAGACTGACGGGTGAGCATCTCCTTTCCGCCCGTAGTGTGTATATGGATCATGTGTGAAAAATGTTCTGCGTAAATAATATTTTTAAAAGGGATCTGTATGTTACTTCCATTCACTTTTACATCAATGTACTTTCCAGAATCTGGAATTCTGGAGAGTATTTCATCAAGCAGTGTTGAAATTTCTTTTTCGTTATATGGTTTTACAAGATAATGCAGTGCCCTGACTCTGAATCCTTCCAATGCATGATCTGTGGATGTGGTAGTGAAAATCAGGAAACAATCTGAATCTGACATTCTAAGTTCTCTTGCAATTTCAATTCCATTTGCACCATTCATATAAATATCCAAAAACACTACGGTAAAAGGGCGTTTTTTTGCTGCCGCCAGAAATTCTTCTCCTGATTCAAACTCAACGAAATCACCAGGAATATTCCTTTTTGAAAGCTGGTTACTAAGCCATCCATACAATACCGCACGCTCTTCTTTTATATCATCGACAATCGCAATTCTCATAGTCGCTCCCCCTTCATGTTTCTGAAACATATAAAGAGTATAGCATAATTTTTTTATCCAATCCATGAAAGTGTTTTTGCAATTCGTGCCATTTTCTGCTGTTTCGTGACAGAATTCTTGAAATTCTTCTTACTTTTCATATAATAAAACAAACGAATATCCCTCACAATAACTTACTTGATTCCACTAAATATGCTTTTAAATATAGGTGAAAGGAGGAGATTTGTGTATCGTATTGCAGTATTAACTGATTTAAAACATGAAGGGGAACATTACGCAAAAGTAATTAATGATTACTGCATAAATCAAAAGCTTTTTCCATTACTTGAAACTTATCAGAATCAGGAAGTTTTTTTTAAAGAGATACAAACGCATATACCAGATATTGTACTTCTTGTACTACCTGGAGTAGATGGACTTAATGCGGCAGAACATCTGCGCTCCTTATTTCCTGGCTGTGGAATTATCTGGTGCAGCAATTTAGATTTTTCACTTCATGCTTTCAGGCTTCGTGTAGAATACTTTTTTCTGGAACCAGTGAGGGACGATGAAATCCAGGAAGGTCTCAGAGCCTGGTTCAGATTGAAAAAAACAATCATTTAAACAATATAATTTCAGGAGGAAAATGAATGAAGAAAAGAACTTTATTCCTTGCAATGACAGCATTAATGATCACTATGACATCTGGAGGCAGCCTGACTGCCATATATGCCGATGAAATACCAACAGAAGCAGCCGAAACCTCTGAATCAACAGAATTACCAATAAAATCTCTGACAGCCAAAATAGTGGATGAAAATCCTTATATGGCAAAAAGTGATTCCAATATTCACCATGACTGCTACAATACTGACTCTACAGATGAGGTGCTTCCTGTTGATATCTATTCAGAAATCAATGTTTCTTATGAGAAGACAAATCCAAATGCTTCTCCTGCAATCTTTTTTGACACTTACGGACATGCCGTAGTTCCGTTCCTTGGCGGGCTCGCCATTCGCGACATCAATGCTGATGAAACTCAGACACTGGGCTGCTTTTCTCCAAAACAGCATGATGGTGGTGGTTATATGATCCAGAGTTCCTATTCCTTTGTCGATGAGAGCAACCGTCTGGTATGTCCTACCAGCAACAATCATGTTCTTATGCTGAAGGCAACTGATGACGAAGGTAATGTCCTTCCTGAATTTGAAAAGGTACTTGATATTGATATAAAAACAGCTGCCGAAGAAAAACTTGGAAAAACACTGGATCAGAATCTTCTTTCTGTCGTATTTGATTATGATGGAAATCTGTGGTTTGCAACAGGTGGATTCCGTATTTATCCTGATCGAAAACAGCAAGGGGCAGTTGGTTATATTTCCCGGGCGGCCATTGATTCTATTCTGAACGGTGAAGAAATAAACCTGTCAGATGCCGTATTTGTATACGAATTAACTCCTGGTGAAGGTGCAGAAAACGGAATTTCTGCTTCAAAAGATGGCGCTGTAATCCTTACAAATACAAACTGTTATCTGTTCCAGGCAGATAATGGAATAAATAAAGTATGGCAGACTGCTTATGAAAGTGTCGGTGCCAAAGAGAGCAAAGAAGGAGATTCTACAACCGGTGGCTGTCTTGCATGGGGAAGTGGATGTTCCCCATCTTTGACAAAGGATCTTGTTATGTTTACAGACAACCAGAACCCGATAAATCTGCTTGCACTGGACATGAAAACCGGTGAAACAATGGCAACCATGCCAGTCATCGATGAACTTCCTGAGGATGTACAGGTATCTGTTGAAAACTCAGCAATCGTATACGATAACGGATCCGGAACAGTAAGTACGATCGTGTGCAACTGGTTTGGTGCTGGAAGTGCCAACCTTGGGAAAGAAGACAGCGACTCATCCATACAGAGCTATGAAAATATTTATGATGTAAACTGGTTAAGACAGGGAAACAGCATGATTGCTCCTGGTGTGGAACGCGTAGATACAATAAAAACAGATGATGGTTATGAAATGAAGAGCATCTGGTGCAGAAGTGATTTCTCTGACACTTCTATGCTGAAGCTTTCTACCGCGACCGGATACATTTACGGTTATGTTCAGGATATGGAAACCAGCATGTGGCAGTATATTATGCTTGATTTTGAGACCGGTAAAACTGTGTTCACGATGAATGTATCAAATAAACCTGGATATAATAACATGGCGATTGGCATGTATGCAGGAAACAGTGGAAATGCCCTCTATTGTCCAACCGGATATCTTGAACTTCTGAGATTACAGGATCGATTTGTATATCTTCCGGAAATGCCTTATCGTAAAGTCAATCTGGACAAGGCTAACCGAAACGTTTTAAGTCAGGATAAGTTTGAGGCTGATGGCGGACAGGGAACTGTAACAGGATGGCTGAATACTGTCACAGTTGAAAATGTTCATCCAAATACTACGGTTGCTCTGCGTATGAAGGGTATATCCGGAGAAACTGGAAGTCTTAAACTTTATTCCTATGAAACAGATGGTTCTTTAAAAGAGGTCCCTGCAGAATTGTGGCATATTCAGACAGAAGCTGGTGAAACACCAGATACTTTATCTGACAATATATTATACGAAGTTCACTTTACCGTACAGGATAATGAAGCGTTTGATCTTTGCGAAGAGGAAAAAGAAATTAAAATCTCAGCTGTACTTGGAAACGCATAAACAAAACTTGTATCGGGAGTATCCCAAATGCTTTGACTGCAAATCCATGGATACTATCTGCTGCCAGTTCCTGATTACCAGATTCTCCAGACACACTGACAGAATCCACGTGATCCTCGTTAAAGACACACTTGGATATTGATTTGACAACTACAAGAAGCCGGAAAATCAGTAATGAAAAACTGATTTTCCGGCTTCTTATCATATGTTGTTGACTCCTTAAATTTCAGTGGTTATCAGCACATTCCTATTCCCGCACTTCAAGCCACT
>OGFW01001657.1_pt1 | contig 16487 bp, 20 predicted proteins | sample 1570991 | NCBI WGS metagenome assembly OGFW01 (sample SAMEA2582074, study PRJEB24529) | metagenome | biome: Human gut stool | place: China | collected 2011
TACACGACCGCAAGGCGTAATCCGTTGATCAATAAGGGTTAGTTGAAGAGGCTTGACGTCAGCAGAATCGATTTTGTAAATAGGGGCCATTTCAGAAGCGAGGACTGGGAAAACATCATGAGGCAGGCAATTAGGAAAGAAAGCATCTTCTTCATGTCGTGTTAGACATCCTTTGAATTGATATTGAGCAAAGACCTGCTTTGCTTTAAAAGCGGAAGATCACGTTGTTCTTCCGCTTTTTTATATTGCTATACATCTATAAATATAGTAAACTACAAATATAGTTATCTACAAAAATATGAAACTATAAAAATAGGAGCGTGAGTACATGATTATTGCAGTAGCAAATCAAAAGGGCGGTGTCGGCAAAACAACCACGTCCCAGGCATTGGCTGCAGGACTGGCAGCGAAGGGGTACAGGGTTCTGGGGATTGACCTCGATCCGCAGGGAAATTTTTCTACGGCCTGCGGGGCAGAGAACTCTCCCAGACCGGCAAGGAACACCGCCTGAAGGAGGCCGTGGCGCCGGTGGCCGGTGACTATGATTTTATCGTGATTGACACGCCGCCTTCCCTTGGGGTGCTGCCGGTGAACGCCTTCACCTGTGCCACCGATATTCTGATTCCTACCACGGCTGAGATCTTTGCCACGGCCGGAATCTCCCAGCTCAATGAAACTGTTACCAGCGTTCAGAAGTATTGCAATCCGGCTGTAAAGGTACGAGGCATTTTGTTTACGAGATTTAATCCGCGGGCAAATATCAGCCGGCAGATGAAGGAACTGGCAGAGCAGCTTGGCGAATACATTTCTGCGCCGATCTACAAAACATACATACGATCTGCTGTAGTGGTGGAGGAGGCCCAGGCGAACAGCTAGGACATTTTTGATTATGCCAACAAGTCTACGGTGGCAGAAGACTATAAAGCATTTATTGACGAATTTTTGAAAGGGGTAAATGAATAATGGCAGAGAAAGCAAAGTTTGATCGGGAGGCTGCGTTTAAGTCTATCATCGGAGCAGGACGCCAGAGCGAGAATGTTGTTGTTACCGAAGAAAAAAATGCAAAGAAAAATAGTGACCGGGTGCAGCGGGCCTATTATCTGGATCGGGATCTGGATAAAGCGCTACGCCGGATGGCGCTGGAGGAAGGAAAGAATCTGACGGAATCGGTCAATGACGCTTTGCGAGCGGGATTGACAAAATATCTGTAAAAATACGAGAAAAATTGAAAAGGCAACCTACGATTGCCTTGATGTAAACCGCTTGCGGTTTACATGATAAGGTTTGATGAAATAGAATTGGGATGAAAAATATGGAATTAAAAGAAAAACTTGTTGCTTTGCGAAAAGAGAAAGGGCTAACACAATTAGCTGTTGCGGAGAAACTGGATGTTTCCAGACAAGCTATTTCACGGTGGGAATCTGGAATGGCGTTGCCATCTACAGATAATCTTAAATGCTTGGGGGCATTGTATGGGGTTCCAGTTGATTACCTAATTAACGAGGCAACCGAGAGACCTGTTTCGGAAGGCGATAATAAAGAAATTGAAGATCAACAGAGGCGGAAAAGGCTTTTAAGAGGAATAGTTGCCATTATTAGTGTAATCCTCATTGAGGCAGTATTTTTTTACATTGTAGTTTCTTTTAGAGAAAAGAAGACAGAAACTATACCAATTGAGGATCTGCAAATGGAGAAAGATGATAGCTATCCTTCAGAAAGCTTTTCAATGAAATGAATTGATAATTGTAGAAAGGGGGGGGATGAAATATATGAAATCCAAAAGATTTTTATGTACTGTGTTAGCTTGTGTAGTGATGATTAGCTGTATTACCAACGTAGCAGCAATCCAGGAAGAAGTTGCAGACGATTTTGTCGAGTACAATACAGAATCAATTTTGACTACAAGAGCTATCGGTGAATTTGAGATGACGGTTTCTGCTAAAACAAAAGCAATTGCAGATAATAGTTTATCATTAGAGGCCGGGGACACAGTTCGGATCAATGCAAGTTACTCACCGGATGGAAGCGTTGATTTTGGTTTAGTTGATGAAGATGGATTTTTTCATAGATGCGGTAGCTGTTGCCAATCAAAAATTTTTGACGCCGAGCCAGCAGGAGGTCATGTGCAGTGCCGGATTCATCCATCAGCCGGATACGCTGGTGACCGCCCAGGGGCGCTCGCCTGATAGCGACACACACGCCCTCCACCGTTTCATAGGCCTCCTGGCGAATCGCTTGAAACAGCAGAATACATCGAACGACGATGTATGCTAATAGCGAGGACTTTCAAGTCCTCGCTATTACAACGATGGTCAGTTCATTTGTGGTAGAATGGAATGGCAGAATCATGGATAAAAATGGAATGGTGGAGATTGGGTACACACTTAGAGGCTCTGCTCGACCTTTAGATAATGCGTTTCATATAAACTCATCGCGGAAAAACATCACGCTTCGTCATATGCGTTTTTTAGTTGCTTTATAATAGCGCAATCAATGAAAGTGCCAGATAGTGTTGCTGGTTCTGTAGTGTGCTGTACAACATACATATACGTTAAATCACTGCTGCCAGAAGAGATAGGTTCGGCATCAATTTGTAGTGTGGTCGCATCATCCAATTTTACAGTATACCAGCACACAAACTCTTTTTTTAGCGTATCGTCAGACAACATATTGCTATATGCGGCGAGTGAGTTAATTAAACTATCAACCGCATTTTCGCTTAGAAAAATTTCTGTTCTTTCCAATTTCCCAGAGGAAGTATCATCGTAGAAAATTTGGATATTGTCATTATAAACAAATATGTTGTCCTTTATAACTTCGCCACTCCTTGCACAGGCAGTAAGCGATAGAATTATGCACAAAGCAACCAGAAGTAGGAGAAACTTTCTAATAATAACCATTGTAGTCAGTATCTCCGGTAAATTCTATGGGTCTACCTGTTCCATTGTCGGCAGCATCTTGAGCAGCTTCGTACACCGTATAACTCGAAGAAATGTAGCTCCAGAAATCAACGCAGAAATTATACGAGGCGGTAGTTGTTACAGTATCTGTCCAACCAAGAAACGCTTTATTTGTAGAAGAATTCGAGATGTTAAATGCGTTTTTCCACTGGGTAGATGCAGTATCGCAAGCATCCAGGAAAACAAATTTATATGTTCCATCAGGAACATCGTCATAATAGAATCTTCTGTTCTCATCGGATACATCTTTTCTTGACGAAATCACGGTAGCACTACCATGAGAACAGGAATAAAAAGCTGACTTGAGGAGTGACGGAACATCCAAGCCGAACTGAGATGATAGTTTTTTGGTGGTTGTTGTGTAGCCCATATTCTCAAGAGTTGATTTGGCAAGGTTTATGCTTGCACTTGCAGTAGTCAATTCGGATGCACCTATTGCACCACCACGGACGGCTTTGTATGTGTCTCCGCCGATAACCTCCGCCGTATAGGCATCAACATACACTACATCACTGGGTGTACTGATCAGATATGCCAAACGAATTTCATCCTTTGTAACGGAGCTATTGAAGTAAGTATTTGTTTTTACTGTTGCTAAGCGAATACTCGTAATCTCTGTACCTGCTTCCAAAATGTCGTTTGCAGCTACGATCGCTTCTTCTTCGGTAATTACACTTTTATCCTTCTCTAACTGGAATCCACTATTTGCTCTGTAGAACGTCTCAAGTTCATTCAAAGAGGTGTTGATTCTGACTGAAACATAATCATATTGATCCACAGCATCAGAGAAGAGAATCTTTTCATACCGTAAGGAAAGAACATCTTCAGAAAAATGGTATTCGTCTACTAAAGCATACCCCTCACCAATTAGATTTTGTTCAATATAGGTTTTCAAGCTATCAATGCTTTCAAATCTCGAAGCGGAAGCACTACGTACATTCTTTCGAGTTCTGATTTCGTCTACACGCTTAATTCGTACTATCTTTCCATTGCCATCCAAGAAGGCATAGCTCGTATTGCTAAATTCTATGGCTGTTGCTGGATTGTCAACAAGGTTATCATAAAGATTTGACGAACGAGTTTGTCGGACAACCTTCGGATTCTGCGCTCCTAATTCTTGCAGTACGTTCATTACAGATGTTGGTGCTTCCTCAGCAGCCGAGACGATAGGCATTACACAGAAAATCAACAGAAATGACAATAACAATGCTATAAATCTCTTCATTATAATTTCCCTCCATTTCTTTATGACTACTTTTGATACTGGATGAAAAAGACGCACAAGCCGATTGCGATCAATCCGACTTATGCGCCAGCGGAAACAATTTTGATACGACCTCTCCATAACTGGGAGACGCACCAATACCGCATTCGCATAAATCCAAAACAGGCATCATGAAAACGATACATGGCGATACCTCCTAATCATAGTATGTCAGACAGATACTTTATCTGCATAATAAACATACCATATATTTAGGTCAAAGACAACCCGTCATTCAAAAATAAACTGTAATAATTTTGTGAATGCGCAGGTAACCACCGCGTCGTATAGGAAGCAAGCTGATTTTTCGGCTTGCTTCTTTATTTTAGGTCGTTCCATATCAAAATACTATCTGAAACTTTGCCAAAAAGCGTTTTCGAGATTGTAGTAAGGTAAGTGTCAACTCCAGCGGCGCCTATACAGTCTCGTCCTCCTGGGTATAATAAAAGAGTTCTGGTATTGAGTGGCAAAAGAATCCCGGCTGCAATTCGCAGCCGGGATAAAAAATCAGTATACGCAATCCATGACATTATCGTATTGTTTCTGGATGTGGTCATGGAACTCCTCACTGGTCATAGACCGATGCAGGTCCGTGCCATTTTCAACCAGATAATAGTAGATCATATCAGTGTAATCCGGATCCTCACGGCACATCTTCTGGTACACTTGACGCTTACGATGCTGATTGGAGCCTTGAAAGACAGGGGGGAATAGATGGCGGTTGCGAGTGGTGTGTGATTGGCAGCGGGAATGAAGCAGGCACGTCTGGGTGAGGGTAAATAGTAATTAGGCCCAGAGCGTCTTGAACGGTAACTCCTGACTGGGGGGGTAGCATTTTGCTAATTTAGAAGCCATTTTTAGGATTAATGTTCCTATATGATGTGCAGGCTTGCCATAGTAACAGCCCTCTGCCAATGAAAAGGCAGAGGGCTGAGTTTTAATCTAAGGGTTTACATTCAGTTACAGTTTTTAGATAAATTTCGGGGGTTCCGTTCAAAACAAGGTCTGCATATCCATTGGATCCAAGATTCTATCCGCATCCCCAGTTTAGTTTACTTGACAGAAAAGCATCCAGCAAAATAAGCTGACTCGTCTGAATCATATTCAATTTTGGCGTGTTATGCTCACTCATTGTATTCCTCCATTTCTATGATATTTGGGCCTTCCGGCGCGGCAGGCTGACAGTCTATCTCCGAGTCAGCCCGGCACGCTCCAAGCTCCTCCAGCCCCAGCAGCGCGCCACGGGGTATCCTTACTCCCGGCAACTCGGCTCCTGGAGGGCTTTGAAGATAGACGCGGTAGCTGCTGCCGATCAAAAATTTTTGGCGCCGGTCCAGCAGGAGGTCATGCGCAGAGCCGGAGTCATCCATCAGCCGAATACGCTGGTGTCCTCCTATGGGCGCCCACCTGATGGCAATACACACGCCCTCCACCGTTTCATAGTCCCCCTGACGGATCGTGCGAAACAGTAAAATACATCGGGTGATGATACATCCGGACAGCAGAGCACTGAGCGGCAGGAGAACCGGATCGCGCAGGGCGATGCGGCCGGTAAGCCCTATCAGGAAAATGACCGGCCCTGCGGCGGCAGATAAGAGCCACCGCCGCAGGATCGGAGCAGGCCAGCTTTCAAACCCGCTCATGCGCAGGCCCTCTCAAAGATGATCTGCTTGCGGAGGTACAGGTTGGCAACCGCTGCTGTGACAGGCTGGCAGCATGCGGCAGTCCGCATTTCTGATACGATGTTGTCACTGGTCGTTTCCTGATCGCCGTACAACAAATCAAGCATTTGCAGGTCGCTGGCGGTATCCGGGACGCCGCGTTCCGCGCATCGAACCAACTCCGCCGTGGATAGAGGTGTGTGGCCGCTGAGCGCCATAACGCACCGCTCCGGCTCCGTGCGCCGATCTCGCCGAAAGAGTGTCGCAGCCAGTGCGGGAGCGGTCCCGCTGCGCAGCAGTTTCAGAAAGGTCACCACCTTTAGGGGAAAACTGCTTGAAATGGGAACAACATAAAGCCCGCCGAGAAGGTCATAGAGCGCGTCAAAATCCGTCGTGCCGCTGCCCTTGGCAACAAGCCCCCGTGTTACGAGCCGGTCAAGGCAGTCTGAAAAGCTGCGTCGAGGGAAAAGCTCCATTCCGTTGGAGAGCTGTTCATAGAAGTCCTCTGCACGCTGCTGGTCTGTCAGCCGCCAGCACAGGGCCGTCCAAAGCGTCATCTCCTGCGGGTCCATTCCAAACTCATGGTGATCCATGAGGATGACCGGATAACGCCGCCCCTTATCGTGCCGGCAGCGGAAATGTCCCAATGCCGTATAAAGTGTTTTTTCTGCCATACGAATTTCCTCCTTATGCACTCTTGAGATCCTGTTCCGTGCAGGCGATGTAGAACTCCCGCACGAGCCGCTCCCGGCGCAGCTTTTCCGCCGCCCGTGAGATGCAGGCTCCGATGTAGTTTGGTTTCTTTTGATATAGCTTGGCGATATCCGCACAGCTGTAGCCTCTGACCCGCAGCTCCATCGCTTCGATCCCAAGCCGGGCGGTGCCGTGGTAGCGGTTTTTGAAATGGGAAAGCAGGGTAGAGGAGGAAACGTCAGAGATCAGATCCTCCGTATGAAAAGGGCTGACCGGCTCCGGCGCTCCCATCTCGGTAAATGTGTCCAGAGATACCAGCGGCAGATTTTTTCGCGCGGATTGGATCTCTCGGCAGCGATCCAATAAATGATTCCGAATCACGACCTTGGCATAAGCGGGAAATGCCCCCATTTCCTCCCGGTATGAAACCGACGCGCGGCAAAGGGCGATGCAGCCTTCCTGATATAGATCATCATACCCCATGCCGTCCACCGTCTCATTGGTCTTGATGCTGCGGCGAAGCACCTGTTCCACCAGTGCGAGGTGATCCTCCACTCTCTGGCGCTGGAGATCGTTCAGAGTGAATTTTACGTTCATAAGTTCCCTTCTTTCTAATGTTTGCTATGCTGCTTTGTCTGCGGCGGCGCGAAACCTGCGGCTGAGCGCAATGACCTCATCACAGCGCGCGGCGGAAAATTTAGCAATATGCGCATCCTCGGCGGGAAGCCCCATAGACAGCTGCAGCAGGCGGTAGGCTTCCTTTCGGCTCATAACGCCATCCTTCCAGAGACTGTCCAGAGCCATATGCGCGTCATGCCGCTTTTTCCGCAGGGGCTTATCCGCCAGTGTCCCCATCGGCAAAAGCGTTTTCTGGTGCGCGGCCACATAGCAGTCACAGGCGGGATACCGTCCGCAGACATAGTATTTGGCATCCGGGTCCGGGGCCTTGTCACCGTAGACCACGCTGGCCGGACGAAGGTATGCCTTGGAACCGCAGACAGGGCAGGTGATGTTGATTCGTTTCATGTCAATCTCCTTTCTGTTTCTGATATTTTGGAACGAGGGTGCAAGGTGATGAACTCGCAAGGTATTCCATCGGACACTGCTCAGAACTGCTCATTTCCCAGGTCAGGTATCTGGAAAAGAGGGATGAGAAGGCGTCCTTGTTGAGCGTTCCGATGCATTCTCCCGGATCGATCCGCTCTCCGGTTTCTTCTTCAAACTCCCGAACGCCGACAAGCAACGGCGCGCCATCCTGTCGGATCGCCGCGAGACAACCGGAGCAGTCAACCTTGCAGGGATGTGGGCACGGCCCACAGGGAATGTAAATGGCGTTGCGCCAGTTTCCTTTGCAGCTGAACAGCAGTTCATACAGGTTTCGTTTGATTTGATCCATGGGAGCCTCCTTAAAAATCCCTCGTAGTATTACGCGCCGCTCAAGGGGGGGATCGTCCCCTTAAAATTTGAACTTTTTGTAAAGAATAGAAAAAGCGGCCCGCATATAGCAGGCCGCTTGACAGTTTCAGAAAACTGCTTATAATATAAACAAGATTATCATAATATAATTTATCATAAATGAATCGTAGATGCTGGAGGTGGTACAGGTGAACTTTATTGGACGAAAAGAAGAATTGAATACGCTGGAAAAGGAATTCCGCCGGGATGGCAGCTTTGTTGTGATCTATGGCCGGCGCCGTATCGGAAAGACAACGCTGATCAAAGAATTCATCAAAGATAAGCAGGCATTTTACTTCCTTGCGACAGAGGAAGTGGAGTCCCAGAGTATGAAGCGTCTTGCCGGCGTGGTAGCCCGGGTAACGGGCAACTCCATGCTGCAGCGGGTCACCTTCACGGACTGGCTGGATCTGTTCCGGGAGATTGCCAACTACCGACCGGAGGAAAAGAAGGTGTTGGTCATTGACGAGTTTCCGTACTTGGTCAAGACGAACGCGGCCTTTCCGTCCATCCTGCAAAATGCCTGGGACGAGATCCTGAAGGACAGTAATGTTATGCTGATCCTCTGCGGGTCGCTGATCAGCATGATGCAGAAGCATGCCCTCTCTCACGACAGTCCGCTTTATGGCCGACGCAGCGCGCAGATCCGCTTGAAGCCGCTGCCGTTTACAGACCTCTATGCCGTGCAGGGGCAGCCGTTCTCCCAGGCGGTGGAGCAGTATTCCGTAACGGGCGGCGTCCCGAAATATCTGGAGTTTTTTGAACCGGGAGAAGACCTCTACCGTCAGATCCAGGAAGTTGTACTGTCCAAGAATGGTTTTCTCTATGAGGAGCCGAACTTCCTGCTGAAAGACGAGGTACAGTCCGCCAACAGCTATTTCTCCATCATTCGCGCCATTGCGGACGGCAATCACAAGCTGGGCAAAATTGCGGGCGCTCTGAGCATGGAAACCTCCTCGCTGACGCCCTATCTCTCCACGCTGATCGATCTGGACTTTCTGAAAAAGGCAACACCGGTCACGGAGAAAAATCCGGAGAAGTCCCGAAAGGGTCTCTACTTCATTTCAGATAATTTCATCCGCTTCTGGTTCCGCTATGTCTATCCCTACAAAGGGGAGCTGGAACTGGACAATCAGCAGATCGTTCTGGACGAGTTGGAGAAAGACTTTATTCAGAAATTCGTTGCCTTCTCCTATGAGGACATCTGCAAGGATATCTTTGCGTCCCTGTGCCGGAACAAGGAAGTGGACTTCGTGCCGTCCCGTATCGGCTCTTACTGGCTCAACGACATCAACGGCGATACGGAGATTGACGTGATGGCGGTAGATCACCAGAAGAAGCAGGTATTCGCCGGAGAGTGCAAATACCACAATAAGCCGGTGGATGCGACGGTCTATTATGAACTGGAGGAGAAGGTAAAAAAGTCTGCGGAGCTGCGCTCGGCTTTCCCTGGGTATAAGGTGCTGTACGGGCTGTTTTCCAAGAGCGGGTTTACCCAGCGGATGCTCGACCAAGCCGAAGGGCGGGATGATATTCTGCTGATTCAAGAAGCCCACATTTTATAAGTAGCCGAAGCGGCTGTACACGGCGTTACCTGCATAGTTTGCTTCTTTCGTGCGCAATAAAACGTATTAGGAAACACACAAGGACTAACCCTTGACTTTTTGAGTATAATAGAATATGATTGTATTGCAAACCAATACAATCATATTTGAAAGGAGTGCTTTTATGGCTACAAGTGTTATGCAGGTGCGTGTTGACGAAGATCTCCGCGCTAAGGCTGCCGCTGTCTACGAGGAACTCGGCATCGACCTTCCTACCGCTATCCGAATGTTTTTGAAGCGCTCTGTCGTGGTAAATGGCGTTCCCTTTTCCATGACGCTGCCCAAGCAGGAATATAGAGCTGACCGGGCGATCCGTGCCGTGAAAAGTCTGAGTGAAGCCGCACAGCAGAACGGCACGGCCGATATGTCGCTGGATGAGATCAATGCTGAAATTGCAGCGACCCGGGCTGATCGTGCGTCAAGAAATGCTCGAAACGGAGCGTAACCATGAAATACTATGTTGTACTTGATACGAATGTAGTGGTTTCCGCTCTGTTTAACATTTCCTCCGTTCCCGGTATGATTCTGCAAGAAGCTCTTGCGGGGCGTGTAATTCCTCTGCTGCATGAGGATATTCTGGACGAATACAACGATGTTCTGCACCGCCCTAAATTTAAGTTTGACCGCCGGGACATTGAAATTGCGCTGACAGGCTTGATTAAGCGAGGTATCTTCTTGGAAGCTGCCACGATTGAGGACTATGTCCCCGACCCCGATGATGCAATTTTCTATGAGGTGGTTATGGAAGCAAGAGAAACTACCGACGCTTATCTTGTAACCGGCAACATCAAGCATTTCCCGGTCAAGCCCTATGTGGTGACGCCAAAAGAGATGCTGGAAATCCTGAACGAAAATGAACGCTGATTAGATTATTTCATCGTGGCATTGTTAGAGAGGCACCTCAGAGATGAGGTGTCTCTTGCTATATTTGTCAGCAGTTTCAGCCGATGATCCAAAACGGCCCGCCGGCGCCGGCGCGTCTGCTGGCCTCGTTCAGAATGATGGACAAGTCCCAGACTTTTTGACTACGCCGGTAGCTGGCGGGATCAGCCACAAGGATTTTCTCGTCCTGCACGCCCCGCAGCACGATAAAATGTCCGGACTTTGTAAAATGCCCCTTGGTCATCAGGGCCACGACTAACTTCCCGTCTGCCAGGGCATCCAGAATGCGCTGCGGCTCCGTAGCGGTACACCCTTCAACAGAAAGTCCCCACGCCTGCGCCGCGCCGGGGATCAAAGTGTGGTAGGAACCGCTTTTACTGCACCAATAACCGTGCTCATATGCCCACCGCGCCATTTGAGCCGGGTCAACTGTCTCGCTGGTCAGCGAGGAAACCACAATAGCCATAGAAGTTGGCCCGCAGCCATACCCCCCAATATGGTCAGTGCCATAAGGCTGATTGGCATAGCGTTCATCCAATTGGTTGAAATAAACGACATCTGTTGCGCCATCGGTGAAGCGCACATTGCCAAGAGCCGTAATGGTGTTGGTAGAAGGAGCATATTGAAACAGACCATCACCAAGAAACAGGCTGAGGTTTTCGGCGTAATTCTCCGCCAACTCTTTTTGCTTGTCGGTCAGTGCGAAGATGGTATCAGCAAAGTAGGCTTCGCCGTTATAGCGAATCGTGTAGATGTACCATATTTCTGTTGTGTCATCTGCGCCATCCTCTTCCGCAGGGATGGTACGTACTTCCCGTGTCCGACTGAAACTGTAAAGGTGCGTAAGACCAGCACGCAGGATCTGCTCCATGTCGGTGAGGGAGATGGCGGCAAAGTCCAGATTTTTCGCCGCGCAGTATTGAGAAATAAGCAGGTTGGCATTGCTGATGAGATCCCCCTCATAGGGATTGACTACTTCATAGTGGTCTCCGTCTGTTCCGGCAAAATCATTGGCGATGCGCTCCTGCACATTCTCAATGCCCTCTCCGAGAATCTGATTGATCGCAAAGGCAGCCTGATTCACATTTTCCGTAATGGCCGCATTGTCATTGAGGATCGGCTGCCCAGCTGCTCCGGACGCTCCGCTATCCGTCAAGCTTCCGAAGGCAAGCCCCGGCAGGAGCAAAATAAAAAGCAGCGGCAGCGCCAGTAACACCAGCGCGGCCGCCGCTATTTTCCCGATGTTCTTTCGTGCGGACAATGCCGCTCCTATGGCAGCTCCATAGGGCCCGCCTGCCGCAGCGCCCTTTGCCGCGGCGGAAATGGCCTTTCCGGTCCGTACTGCCTGCATGGTATTGGATGCAACAGAAGCTGCCTCATCCAGTCCGGTATGGTTGTGTTCGCTCATGTTCGTATCCTTTCCTGTCTAAAGGTGGCGCCTACTTCGCTTGCGGCAGGCTTTTTTTGCGTGGCAGATCGGAGCCTTCAAAAATCCACACTTCTCAATCCGAACAGTCTGTGGTAGAATACCCCTCGTGTGCGATAGGAGGGGAAGAATATTGTTTTATACGCAGGAAGAATCCGCTGTTTTAGGCGGCTTTCTCAGCAGTTACTTGAATCGTGACTCTGCATCAGACCATGTCCGAGATGCGTTTGCACGATTTCAAGTCGGATTGGAACGGGGCTGTTTGCAAAAATCGGAGCTGCAATGGGCCGAACAAATGCTGCTTGCCCTAAAGCCGCTCTGGTGGGAAGAGTGGGAAGATCACCGTGCCTTGATGAGTGTGCTGCTCAAGACACAGGCGCTTCTGCGCACCGATAAATGAGGTTTCCCGCAGACATGAAAAAAGCTCCTGCTGCACGCAGGAGCCAGCATATAAGAATGACCCCTGACTGATTTCGTGTTTCGCAGTCAAGGGTCATTCTATATAGGACTTGGGCTCTACCATCACTGGTTACCTCCGGTTTCTACAGATTTGAGGCTTACTGGTACATCGGACTCACCTTTCTTTCTGTGTTTATAAAATAGCAGATTTTCTATTGGTTTGCAATCCACAAATTGTACGAAATAGCCATAATGCAAACTGTGCATCCATCTGATTTTAGACGGATTGCCGTTAATTTGATTGACGATGCAGGACACGGTACAGTATAATAATAGTGTTGTGGGGTTTCAAACAGCCGCAGCCAGGCAGGAAGGCCTATGCAGCCGGCTGCCAATTTTGAATTTCCAATGTCAAAAGATATGCGTATGTTTTTGGTGCGGCGCTGCAAAGCGCCGCCATTTTTTTGCTGTTATCACGGTAAGTGAGCCAGTACACAAAGCAGTCTGCAAAATACTCCCGCTCGCTGGTAAGCGCATACGGACGGAGCAGGGCTGCTGCGGTTCCAGACTCCTCCTTATAAAAGCCTTCCGTCTGAGACGGGAAGCCCATCAGCTTATCCAGAAAGTGACCAAATTCGTGAACGGTAGCTTCTGCTGAGGATACAACGATTTGGCGATTTTCATAGTCCGTTACACCGATGCAATTCAGATTCCTTTGATCACTTATGCTTGCGAGATATTCGCAATCAATCATATACTGCCAGCCTTTTTCTGCAAATGCCTGACGGATCGGCTCCGGGATCTTTTGGAGTTCCAGCAGATAACTATTCAGATGGACGCCCTCTTTATTGTTCAGAGGAAGGCTTTCCAGGATGGGCGGCAGCGCAACGGTAAATTCCCTGGTCAAAAGAGCATAGAGAAGATCCGCAGCCTCGCCTCGGGTGATGATGTCTGTCCCCGCACAGGTGTCTTTGCATAAGCCAAAGCTCTTGGCAGCAAGGAGGACATTGTCCTGCGGAGACAGAGCCTCCTTATCCGGGTAGAGTTGAGAACTGTAAAAGGCAATGTCAAAGGCAGCAAAGCCACTTTCATAGATGGCATAGCGGCATAGCCGCGAATCTGGTGCTGCAATAGCCGTCAGATTCAGCCATCCATCTGCATAGCCTTGTTTGATACAGGCATCACCGCCATAGCTGGCAGGATCGGCAAGGACATCTTCTTTATCAAGAACCCGGCAGAGCATCGTTGCCCATTGGCGCACCGTAATAGGTGTGCCCGGTGCATACCGGTTGTTTCCTTTACCGTAAGTAATGCCATGACTGGCAAGGTAAGTGACGCTTTCATAAAACGGGGATGCCTCCGGTACATCAGAAAAACTGTCAGAGGCGGCAAAGGCGGAAATGGGCAGCAGCGTGCTGATGATCAGCGTCAAAAGAACGGCAGAAAATCCTTTTTTGTATTTCATAGTTCAACCCCTTATATTAAAATTGGGAAAGCACCCCGGATAGGGTGCTTTCCCTGAAAAGAATTGGATTTAGTAGCCAGTCTTGGGGAGTGTGGGTGTATTCCAGAGGCGGCGGATGATCGTTACCCAGCTTGCCGTTGCGGTCTGCCAGGTGCCTTGATATTTGCCGCCCACATCGGCACGGTTGACCATATAGTAGCCGTTGACCGCATTTCCGTTGACCATCACGCTCAGCGTGGGATTAGCAGTAGACTGGAAGCCGACCGGCACCTTCCCGAAGTCAAAATAGATGTCGGTCACGACCTCACCCGCCTGCATGGGAATGGCGTTGAGGGCAAAGCTGTAGTTGTTGCTGGTGAGCAGGTTGCTCGCCAGCACCTGATAGCTCGCGTTGTAATTGGTCTTATAGAGAATGCGATAATTGAGCCGTGCGCTGTAGGTGCCGGTGGTCAGCGTCATAGGACGCGCCACATCGTAGGGAATTTTATCGTGCCAGAAGAAGGACTCCAGCGGCACGTTGGAGGTGTTGGCCACCGTCAGATCGTAGCGCATGGACTGGCCCGCCATGACCTGCGCGTTGCCGCACTTGGTGATGCTGACGCCGAGGCTGGAGGGCTTATCATAGGCAGAGAGCTTGATGATCTGACCGGGATATTCCAGCGTCACATCATGCACGGTGGGATCGAGCTGCCAATAGGCGGGCGCTGTGGCCTCCCGGATCTGATAGCGGGTCAGCGGCAGCGGCTTGCTGGCTGCGACGCCCCGGGCATCCGTTGTGATGTAGTCCACCACCTTGCCGCTGCGGGCATTGACGATCTCATAGACAGCACCCTTGAGTGGGGTTCCTGCGGCGGTGCCGGTGACCTCGTTGTACTCAGCGGCGTACTTGTAAATCTGGATCTGCCCCGTGACGGCGGTATTTTCCCACTCGATCTCCACGGTCTTACCCGGAGAGACATAGACGGTCTTGTACTGCTTATCCAGCGTGTAGCCGGGGGCGGCTTCCAACTCTCGCAGGTAGAAACGGCCGCTCAGCCCGCCGGGGATCTCGTCGATGTAGATATATCCCCGGTCATCCGAGGTGTACTCCCCGATGGGCTTTTTGTCCTCGTCATAGAGAACAAACTTCACCCCGTAGATCCCATCGCCTGTGGCGCTGTCGATCTTGTGGATAACGATGCCGCTGAGCTTTTTGTTGGTCACCTGAAGCGCCACATGCTTGCCGTCCTTGATCTCAAAATAGTGGGGCGTATCATCCAGCCGGAACGATTTGTTAGACGTGACCTCTTTTGCATAGTAACTACCATCCTCCAGAGCCACGAACACACGGCCATTTTTGTCCGTCGTAACGGTATCGACCAGAGCATCGTCCACCTTGCGGATCTCAAAGGTCGTATTGGGGATGCGCTCACTGTGGTTATCCGCATTGACCTTGATGATTTCCACGCCGCCGATGGGGGCGTTATAAAAATACAAGGACTGCGTATCGTCGGGGTTGACTACAACGGTTTGGGTGCGGGTATTTTCGTCGATGGTGTAACCGTCAATAGATTTTTCCTCCGTTACCACCAGCGTACCGGTGACGCCCTTGAGAATGATCTGCCCGTTTTTATCGGTATAATACAGACCGTTGGAGCTGATTTTTCCGTTTTCGTCGGGGACGAACTCGCCGGTAGCCGTAGTAATCTTGAAGGTAACGCCTTTTAGCGGCGTCTTGCGGTCCAGAGAGGATAGCTTGTTGATAATAAGCGCACCCTGACGCTTGTTCCAGAAGGTCAGATTTTGCACCGTCCCTGCCTTGATGAGAATGTCCTGGGGTGTGCCGTCCAGCACGAATCCATCCACAGATTTGATCTCACGGGCAACTACGGTAGTGCCGGGTTCCAGACCGTTCAAAACGATCTCACCCGCCTTGTCCGTGTAATAAACGCCGTCATCGGGGCCAACGGCAGCGCCGCTGCCATCCACTACCTTGAAGGCAACACCAGAAAGCGGCTCGTTCTCCGTTCCTTCGATATATTTGTGGATCACCAACGTGGTAGAAGGTTCGTTGTCAAAGGTCAGGCTGTTGGGGACACCGCTCCTAACCACAATGGTTTTGGGCGTCTCATCCTTGATATAGCCGATGGGTGCTTTATCCTCAGACACGATAATGGTGGCATTGGGATTCAGGGCAGTAATGGTCACAGTACCGTCAGAGCCGGTGACGAACCGTCCGTTGTCTGTTCCAATGGGCTTGCCCTCACTGTCCTTCACAATGAACTCCGCCTTTGCCAGAGGTTTCTTTGTCAGTGCGTCCCGCTTCAGAATGGTCAGGTTGCAGAGAGGCTTATCATAGAACGTCAGAGGCGCGTTTTCACCCGCCTGCACCGTAATAGTCTGGGGTGTGCCGTCCAATGCGTACCCCTCCGGGGGACGAATTTCCTTTGCCACGATGGTCGTACCGGCAGGCAGCTTAGGGAGCTGGATGGCTCCGGACTTGTCCGTGGTGAACTCACCGTTGGCGGTGCCGATGAACGTACCCTTATCGTCAGTGACGAGGAAGGTAGCGCCCGCCAGCGGTGTTTTGCTGGCATCATCCGCCAGCTTCTTGATGAGGACGGAGCCGTAAGGCTGGTTGCCGAACCGGAGCGTCACCACATCCTGATCCTTACCGCTCAGCAGCACGGTCTGGGGCG
>OGFW01001660.1_pt1 | contig 16465 bp, 8 predicted proteins | sample 1570991 | NCBI WGS metagenome assembly OGFW01 (sample SAMEA2582074, study PRJEB24529) | metagenome | biome: Human gut stool | place: China | collected 2011
GAAAAGCTTCTTTTACAGAAGAACAGTTAAGCGACAACTTCCAGACCCTTATGGGAGCTATCAACAAAGCTAAGCCTTCAAGCTTAAAAGGTCAGTACATTAAGAGTGCAACAATCACTTCTACAATGGGACCTGGTGTAAAATTAAACGTAGTTAAGATTGCTCAGTAATCAGAATTATTTTTAATTTTTGTTGACAACCCCAATATACAATGTTATAATGCACAAGGCGTTGTGAGAACAGCGTCTTGCATATTGCCGAAGACAGTAGGTGCCTGACAGGCGTAACACTAGACCTACCGAGGAGATCTTATAGATGAATTTCATCTATAGCAGAATCATTTATGATTTTATACCTCTCTGTCTTTGACAGAGAGGTTTTTTAGTGATAAACCTCAACGTCTTTTATGCAGTCATGCAGTGGTTTTTGATCACTGCCCAAAATAATAAAAGGAGGTGCACGATTCGTGGCAAAAGTAGAACTTAAACAGCCTATCGTACAGGAAATTTCTGAAAACATCAAAGATGCACAGTCAGTAGTAGTTGTTGACTACCGTGGACTTACTGTTGCAGAAGATACTCAGTTACGTAAAGCATTAAGAGAAGCTGGTGTTTCTTACAAAGTTTATAAGAATACATTAGTTAACCGTGCTATTGCAGGAACTGAATTCGAAAGCTTAAAAGAGTCTCTTGAAGGACCAAGCGCATTCGCTATTTCTAAAGACGATGCAACAGCTCCAGCAAGAATCTTAGCAAAATTTGCAAAGACAGCTCCAGCTCTTGAAATCAAAGCCGGTGTTGTAGAAGGAACTTTCTACGATGCAAATGGTATGAAAGCTATCGCAAACGTACCATCAAGAGAAGAACTTCTTTCCAAATTACTTGGAAGCTTACAGTCTCCTATCACCAACCTTGCTCGTGTTCTTAACCAGATCGCAGAGAACGGTGGTGCAGTAGCTACAGAAGCTGCTCCGGCAGAAGAAGCAGCAGCTCCAGCTGAGGCTTAATCAGCAGAATAGTTATAAGGAATATTTAAATGCCTACTGTAGTAGGTGAGCAATTAGAAACGTTATGTTTATAAGGATTTTGCTTAGAGCAATTAGAAACGTTATGGCAGAAGCCACATAATAATTAAATTTTAATGGAGGAAATTAAAATGGCAAAATTAACAACAGCAGAATTTATTGAAGCTATCAAAGAGTTAAGCGTATTAGAATTAAATGATTTAGTAAAAGCTTGTGAAGAAGAATTTGGCGTATCTGCAGCAGCAGGCGTTGTAGTAGCAGCAGCAGGCGGAGAAGCAGCAGCAGCTGAAGAGAAAACAGAGTTCGACGTAGAGTTAACAGAAGTTGGACCAAACAAAGTTAAAGTTATCAAAGTTGTTCGTGAAGCAACAGGATTAGGATTAAAAGAAGCTAAGGACTTAGTTGATGGAGCTCCTAAGATCCTTAAAGAAGCAGCTGACAAAGCTACAGCTGATGATATCAAAGCTAAACTTGAAGCTGAAGGCGCTAAAGTTACTCTTAAATAATTTCATTATTTTTGAAGAATTAGCTATTTTAAAGCCATGGTGTGTGCACCATGGCTTTTTTGCGCACGTGTAATGATATGTCGTTTTTGTTACTGTTCATTCAGCACCTGAACACCATGCTGTTCAGGTGCGTATGAACGTGATGTGGGTGTGAGCAGCCCCCTTTTGCGAAGCAAAACTTTATATGGGGCTGCGAAGTTACAGTTCGCAGGGTAACCTGTGAACTGTAACTCGTTTTTTGACATTTGTTGGTAAAAATGATGAATAACCATTGCTTTCATTGAAAAAAGAATGTACAATAGTGATAATACGAAAATAGAAAAGGTGCGGACCACATGAAGAACAAAACGCAGGAAAACGAAAAGAAAACGATAATTCCAAAACAGAAAAAACAGCGGTCAGTGAAAAAGGAGAAAAGTGCAGTGACAAAGAAAACTGCTAAAAAAACCAGAAACAGCAGCATGGCAGTCAAACTGGTGGCGATTCTTGTACTGATGGTAGCTGTGACCATGGTATCAAATGTGATCAACTATGATGCAATGGTGAAGATGAACCATTCGATCAAAGATGTCACAGACAGCAAAGTGCCGGATCTGCAGAATGCTTACAACATACAGTATAGTCTTGAAGCAGTACAGAAGGATTTCTATCGTTATCTTGCGACAACAAAAGGTGAGACAAGCCATACAGAAGCCAGAAATGATTATGCAGCGGATCGGGAGGCTGTGGCTGATCTTGTGCAGCAGATGTATGATGCCACAGATGGTGACGGACAGAAACAGATTATGCAGAAAATCTATGATGGTGTGAACAACGTTCTGGAACGTATGGACAATGCCATGGAAAAATACGACGATGGAAAGACTGGAAAAGTTTCCATCGAAGTCAATGTGATCCGTGTCTGCATGGAAGAGGTGAATACTTATATTACCGGAATCCAGCAGAAGAGTGTGAATGAGATGGATGAGGCAACAGCCCAGTCACATGCCACCTATCAGGCAGTTTCCAAGGTGTGCGTTGGAATGGCTGCGGTATCTATTCTTGTTGGAATAGCTGGAATTCTTGTTATTCTGATCGGCGTTGTGAAACCAATGCGCGCAGCAACCAGAGATCTCATGAAGATGATCACTGAGATCGATGGGGGAAGTGGTAATCTTACTACACATCTGAAGGTCAGAGGCAATGATGAGATCGGACAGATGGTTCGTGGATTCAACCAGTTTATAGATGTGTTGAGAAATCTGATCGAGAAGATAAAAAAAGGTTCCGGAGAACTCGAACATACAGCGGCGAGTGTTGACAACGGAGTCCGCGCAGCAGGCGATAAGATCACAGGTACATCTGCAACGATGGAACAGCTGGCAGCCAGCATGGAGGAAGTATCCGCAACCGTTATTAATATTACTGAAAATATTGAGAGCATCCGAAAAGACATCACAGTTATGGCAGATAAGACAGGAGAGGGACTTGAACGTGTGGACAGTATTCGCCAGAAGGCAGAGGGTATGAAGGCAGATGCAACTGCAAGCCAGGTGTCTGCAGCCGATATGGTGGCGCGTATTTCAGGAGAACTTTCCACTGCGATTGAACAGAGCAAACAGGTGGAAGAGATCAATAAGCTTACAGATGAGATCTTGTCAATTTCTTCACAGACAAATCTTCTTGCATTGAATGCTTCCATTGAAGCAGCAAGAGCCGGGGAAGCCGGAAAAGGCTTTGCGGTCGTTGCAGATGAGATTCGGAAGCTTGCGGATGAAAGCAGAAATACAGCTAATGGAATTCAGAATATCAGTAAGATGGTAACAGAATCGGTAGAAAACTTAGCTGGAAATGCGGGCAAGATGCTTGATTTTGTAAATCAGGACGTCTTGAATGACTACAAGGGAATGGTTGAATCCGGTGAGACTTACAATGAGGATGCCGTACAGATGAATGAGATGATGCAGGATCTTCAGAGTGTAGCAGAGAATCTCCGCCGGGCTGCAAATGAAATTTCGGAGGCTGCAGATGGCGTATCCAATGCAGTGAACCAGAGCGCAGCGGGCGTGTCTAATGCGGCAGAGTATACTTCTGAACTTGCAGGTCATATGACCGGAATCAACGAATCTGTCGAGAAGAATGTGAACATCGCAGAATCATTGAAGAATGAAGTCGCAGGATTCCAGTGTGAATAAATGATAGCGACTGCAGCTTTGAAATAATACATAAGACAAAATAGAAATATAAGACACTATATATAGAAGAAACAGATACACAAAATACTACAAGTAGGTATCTGTTTCTTCTTTTTTATAAATACTAATAAATTTATTAGAAAAAATGAAATTTGTCTTGACGATTTTGCTTGACTTGATATATAATATACGTTGCACTATTGTGGTGCAGTAGGCTTATAGCCATAAGATGTGAGTGTTCACATACCGTATATACAGGCGGTAGATGCAATACAACAGGCAATTTGTTTGTTGAGAATAAAAACGAGAGGTGAAACGTCAATGGAGAAAAACAGAATACGTCCGGTGAAAGCCGGAAAAGGCATGCGTATGAGTTACTCAAGACAGAAAGAGGTATTGGAAATGCCAAACCTTATAGAAGTTCAGAAAGACTCCTATAAGTGGTTTTTGGACGAAGGCTTAAAAGAAGTTTTCGACGATATCTCTCCGATTGCAGATTACAGCGGTCATCTGAGTCTGGAATTTGTGGATTTTACATTATGCGAAGATGATGTAAAGTACACAATCCCTGAGTGTAAAGAAAGAGACGCAACATATGCAGCACCTTTAAAGGTAAAGGTAAGACTTCACAACAAAGAAACTGATGAAATCAACGAGCATGAAATTTTCATGGGCGACCTTCCTTTGATGACTGAAACTGGAACTTTCGTAATCAATGGTGCAGAGCGAGTAATCGTCAGCCAGTTGGTTCGTTCCCCTGGTATCTATTATGGTATCGCTCACGATAAAGTGGGTAAACAATTGTATTCTTGTACTGTAATTCCAAACCGTGGAGCTTGGTTAGAGTATGAAACAGACTCCAATGACGTATTTTACGTTCGTGTAGATAGAACCAGAAAAGTGCCGATCACAGTATTGATCCGTGCGCTTGGTGTTGGAAGCAACCAGGAAATCATTGATTTATTTGGTGAGGAACCTAAGATCGTTGCAAGTTTTGGCAAGGATGTTGCTACAAATTACGAAGAAGGACTTCTTGAATTATATAAGAAAATCAGACCAGGCGAGCCGCTTTCAGTAGAAAGTGCGGAGAGCCTTATTAATGCTATGTTCTTTGACCCAAGAAGATATGATCTTGCAAAGGTAGGACGTTATAAGTTCAATAAGAAGTTAGCATTAAAGAACCGTATCAACGGACATGTTCTTGCAGAAGATGTTGTTGATGTGACAACTGGTGAGATCATCGCAGAAGCAGGTACAGAAGTAACCCGTTCTTTAGCTGATGATATCCAGAATGCAGCAGTTCCATATGTATGGATTCAGACTGAAACAAGAAACGTAAAAGTTCTTTCTTCTATGATGGTAGATTTAAGACATTACGTTGATTGTGATCCAAAGGAACTTGGCATCACAGAATTAGTTTACTATCCAGTTCTTGCACAGTTAATGGAAGAAAATCCAGATGTGGAAGATTTGAAAGAGGCTATTAAGAAAAATGTACATGATCTGATTCCAAAGCATATTACAAAAGATGATATCTTCGCATCCATCAACTACAATATGCATTTAGAGTATGGTATTGGTCATGATGATGATATCGACCACTTAGGAAACAGACGTATCCGTGCGGTTGGTGAGTTATTACAGAACCAGTACAGAATCGGACTTTCCAGATTGGAGAGAGTTGTCCGTGAAAGAATGACGACACTTGACCTGGATGGTATTTCTCCACAGAGTTTAATTAACATCAAACCGGTAACTGCGGCAGTAAAAGAATTCTTCGGTTCTTCCCAGTTGTCACAGTTCATGGATCAGAACAACCCTCTTGGTGAGCTGACTCACAAGAGACGTTTATCTGCATTGGGACCTGGCGGTTTGTCCAGAGACCGTGCCGGATTCGAGGTTCGAGACGTTCACTATTCTCATTATGGACGTATGTGTCCAATTGAGACGCCTGAAGGTCCTAACATCGGTCTGATCAACTCACTGGCAAGTTATGCGCGTATTAATGAGTATGGTTTCATTGAGGCACCATACCGTAAAATTGATAAATCAGATCCAAAGAATCCTCGCGTTACAGACGAAGTTGTATACATGACAGCGGATGAAGAGGATAATTACCATGTAGCACAGGCGAACGAAGCTCTGGATGCAGAAGGACATTTTGTTCGTAATTCAGTATCTGGTCGTTATCTGGATGAGACACAGGAATATGAGAAAACCATGTTTGATTACATGGACGTATCTCCTAAGATGGTGTTCTCTGTTGCTACGGCATTAATTCCATTCTTACAGAATGATGATGCTAACCGTGCGCTGATGGGATCTAACATGCAGCGTCAGGCAGTACCGCTTCTTACAACAGAAGCTCCTGTTGTAGGTACAGGTATGGAGACAAAAGCAGCAGTTGACTCAGGTGTCTGCGTTGTCGCTAAGAAAGCAGGTACAATTGAAAGCTCTGAATCCAACCAGATCATTGTAAAAAATGATGATGGAACAAGAGACGTATACAAACTTACAAAGTTCTCAAGAAGTAACCAGTCTAACTGCTACAACCAGAGACCGATCGTGTTCAAGGGTGACCACGTAGAAGCTGGTGAAGTTATTGCAGATGGACCATCCACTTCCAACGGAGAACTTGGACTTGGTAAGAACCCATTGATCGGATTTATGACCTGGGAAGGTTATAACTACGAGGATGCTGTTCTTTTGAGTGAAAGACTTGTACAGGATGATGTTTATACATCTATCCATATTGAAGAATATGAAGCAGAAGCACGTGACACCAAATTAGGACCGGAAGAAATTACCCGTGATGTTCCAGGTGTTGGTGATGATGCGTTAAAAGATCTTGATGAAAGAGGTATTATCCGTATTGGTGCCGAGGTACGTGCCGGTGATATCTTAGTCGGAAAAGTAACTCCTAAAGGAGAGACAGAACTGACAGCAGAAGAGAGACTTCTTCGTGCAATTTTCGGTGAGAAGGCAAGAGAGGTACGTGATACTTCCTTAAAAGTTCCTCATGGTGAGTATGGTATCGTTGTGGAAGCAAAAGTGTTCACAAGAGAAAATGGTGACGAATTATCTCCTGGAGTAAACCAGGCAGTCCGCATCTACATCGCACAGAAGAGAAAAATCTCTGTCGGTGATAAGATGGCTGGTCGTCATGGTAACAAGGGTGTTGTTTCCCGTGTATTACCTGTAGAAGATATGCCATTCCTTCCAAATGGCCGTCCACTTGATATCGTATTGAATCCATTAGGTGTACCTTCCCGTATGAATATCGGTCAGGTCCTTGAGATCCACCTGAGCCTTGCTGCAAAAGCATTAGGATTCAACATTGCAACACCAGTATTTGATGGCGCAAAAGAAATTGATATCCAGGATACACTGGAATTAGCCAATGATTATGTAAACTTCGAATGGGAAGATTTCGAAGCAAAATATAAAGATGTACTTGGCGAAGAAGTTATGAAGTACTTATGGGACAACAGAGACCACAGAGCACTGTGGAAGGGCGTTCCAATTTCCCGTGATGGTAAAGTTCAGTTACGTGACGGACGTACAGGAGAACCATTCGATTCACCTGTAACAATCGGACACATGCATTACCTGAAACTGCATCATCTGGTAGATGATAAGATCCATGCACGTTCTACAGGTCCTTACTCCTTAGTTACACAGCAGCCACTTGGTGGTAAAGCGCAGTTCGGTGGACAGCGTTTTGGTGAGATGGAGGTTTGGGCACTGGAAGCTTACGGTGCAGCTTATACCTTACAGGAGATCCTTACTGTGAAGTCTGATGATGTCGTTGGACGTGTTAAGACTTACGAAGCGATCATCAAAGGTGATAATATTCCTGAACCGGGAATTCCGGAATCATTCAAAGTATTACTGAAAGAGTTACAGTCATTAGGACTTGATGTGACAGTATTAGATGACGAAGGAAATGAAGTTGAATTAATGGAAACAAGTGAGTATGGTAATACCGATCTGAACTCCATTATTTCAGGCGATAAAGATTTTGCTTTTGAAGACAGTGAATCATTCTCCAAAATGGGATTCACAAAGAAAGAGTTTAATTCTGAAAACGAAGAACTTGTTGACGTAGAAGAAGAGGAAGACACTGATGCAGATGACGACTCCGATTTTTACGATGATATGCCAGAAGATGGTTTTGAAGAGTAATAGTCAATAAGTGTCTATCGGTCTGTGCTACAGGCACAGACCGGTAAAGAGAGTCGATTCTGTAAAGCAGAGAAAGGGAGTGTCATAGATGCCAGAAACAACAAATAAAGAGGCAATTAACCAGTCTGTTTCATTTGATGCCATCCGTATTGGTTTAGCATCCCCGGAAAAGATCAGAGAATGGTCCCGCGGTGAAGTTAAGAAACCGGAAACAATCAACTACAGAACATTGAAACCGGAAAAAGATGGCCTTTTCTGTGAGAAGATTTTTGGACCTAGCAAAGACTGGGAGTGCCATTGCGGTAAATATAAGAAAATTCGTTACAAGGGCGTTGTCTGCGACCGTTGTGGCGTTGAAATTACAAAATCCAGCGTTCGTAGAGAGCGTATGGGACACATCGAGCTTGCTGCACCTGTATCCCATATCTGGTACTTCAAGGGAATTCCATCCCGTATGGGATTAATTCTGGACTTATCTCCAAGAACATTGGAAAAAGTTTTATACTTTGCTTCTTACATCGTATTGGATGCAGGCAATACTGCATTACAGTACAAACAGGTGCTTTCCGAAGGTGAATACCAGGATGCAAGAGAACAGTATGGCAATACTTTCCGTGTTGGAATGGGTGCTGAGGCAATTCAGGAATTATTACAGGCAATTGATCTGGAAAAAGATTCCGCTGAATTAAAAGCAGAGTTAGAAGATGCAACAGGTCAGAAACGTGCCAGAATCATCAAGAGACTGGAAGTTGTAGAAGCATTCCGCGAATCTGGAAATAAACCAGAGTGGATGATCATGACAGTTGTACCGGTTATCCCACCAGATCTTCGTCCTATGGTTCAGTTGGATGGTGGACGTTTTGCTACATCTGACTTAAATGATTTATATAGAAGAATTATCAACAGAAATAACCGTTTGAGAAGACTTCTTGAGTTAGGAGCTCCTGATATCATCGTTCGTAACGAGAAACGTATGTTACAGGAAGCTGTTGATGCCCTGATCGATAACGGTCGTCGTGGACGTCCGGTTACAGGACCAGGAAACAGAGCATTAAAATCCTTATCCGATATGTTAAAAGGTAAATCCGGTCGTTTCAGACAGAACTTACTTGGTAAACGTGTTGACTATTCAGGACGTTCCGTTATCTGTGTTGAGCCAAAATTAAAGATTTATCAGTGTGGTCTTCCAAAAGAGATGGCAATTGAATTATTCAAACCTTTCGTTATGAAAGAACTTGTTGCCAACGGATCTGCACACAACATCAAGAGTGCTAAGAAAATGGTCGAGAGACTCCAGACAGAAGTTTGGGATGTCTTAGAAGACGTTATCAAAGAGCATCCGGTTATGTTAAACCGTGCTCCTACACTGCATAGATTAGGTATTCAGGCATTCGAGCCAATCTTAGTAGAAGGTAAAGCAATCAAGTTACATCCATTGGTATGTACCGCGTTCAACGCCGACTTCGATGGTGACCAGATGGCTGTACATCTTCCATTATCTGTAGAGGCTCAGGCTGAGTGTAGATTTATGCTTCTCTCACCGAACAACCTGTTAAAACCATCTGACGGTGGTCTTGTAGCAGTTCCTTCACAGGATATGGTCCTTGGTATCTACTATTTAACACAGGAGAGACCGGGAGCTAAGGGAGAGGGCAAGATCTTCAAGAGTGTCAACGAAGCAATCCTTGCATACGAGAACGGAGCAGTAACACTTCACTCCAGAATCAAAGTCCGTATGATAAAGACAATGCCGGATGGAAAAGAAATCACAGGAGTTGTTGAGTCCACATTAGGACGTTTCATCTTCAATGAGATCATTCCTCAGGATTTAGGATTTGTTGACAGAAGCATTCCTGGCAATGAATTAAAACTGGAAGTAGATTTCCTTGTTGCCAAGAAACAGAACAAACAGATTCTTGAAAAAGTAATCAATATCCATGGTGCTACCAAGACAGCAGAAGTTCTGGATGCTGTAAAAGCTATGGGTTACAAATATTCCACAAGAGCAGCGATGACCGTATCCATTTCCGATATGACGGTTCCGCCAGAGAAACCTGCAATGATCAAAGCAGCTCAGGATACAGTAGACAGAATTACAAAACAGTACAAACGTGGTCTTATTACAGAGGAAGAACGTTACAAAGAAGTTGTTGAGACATGGAAAGAGACCGATGATGAGCTTACAAAAGTGCTTCTGGAAGGTCTTGATAAATACAACAACATCTTCATGATGGCGGATTCCGGAGCCCGTGGTTCTGATAAACAGATCAAACAGCTTGCAGGTATGCGTGGTTTGATGGCTGATACAACCGGTAGAACAATCGAGCTGCCTATCAAATCCAACTTCCGTGATGGTCTTGATGTATTGGAGTACTTCATGTCTGCGCATGGAGCACGAAAAGGTATGTCCGATACAGCGCTTCGTACAGCCGATTCCGGATACCTTACGAGACGTCTTGTAGACGTATCACAGCATATGATCGTTCGTGAATCTGACTGCTGTGAGGGCAAGAACAGAGAAATCCCTGGTATGTGGGTAACTGCATTCATGGATGGAAAAGAAGAGATAGAAAGTCTTCAGGAACGTATTACAGGTCGTTTCTCCTGCAATACAATTTGTGATAAAGATGGCAATGTCATTGTAAAGGCAAACCATATGATCACACCAAAACGTGCAGCAGAAGTTATGAGCCGTGGTGTTGATGAGAATGGCAATCCAATCGAGAAAGTGAAGATCCGTACCGTATTATCCTGCCGCTCCCATATGGGTGTATGTGCAAAATGTTATGGAGCAAACATGGCTACCGGTCAGGCAGTTCAGGTTGGTGAGGCTGTTGGTATTATCGCAGCACAGTCCATTGGTGAGCCTGGTACACAGCTTACCATGCGTACTTTCCATACAGGTGGTGTTGCCGGTACCGATATCACACAGGGTCTTCCTCGTGTCGAAGAAATTTTCGAGGCAAGAAAACCGAAGGGACTTGCCATTATCACAGAATTTGGTGGCGTAGCTAACATCAAAGATACTAAGAAGAAACGTGAGATCATCGTTACAAACAATGAGACTGGTGAATCTAAGGCATACTTAATCCCTTACGGTTCCAGAATCAAAGTAATGGACGGCGCAGTACTTGAAGCTGGTGACGAGTTGACCGAAGGTTCTGTAAATCCACATGACATCTTAAAGATCAAAGGTGTTCGTGCCGTTCAGGATTACATGCTCCGCGAGGTTCAGCGTGTATACCGTTTACAGGGTGTTGAGATCAACGACAAACATATCGAGTTGATCGTACGTCAGATGTTGCAGAAAGTCCGCGTTGAGACAAACGGTGATTCTGATATGCTTCCGGGAACATTAGTAGATACTCTTGATTTTGAGGATACAAATGAACTGCTTGAGAGTGAAGGAAAAGAAATGGCAGAAGGAAAACAGGTATTACTTGGTATTACCAAAGCTTCCTTAGCTACGAACTCCTTCTTATCGGCAGCTTCCTTCCAGGAGACAACAAAAGTTCTGACAGAAGCAGCTATCAAAGGAAAAGTTGATCCACTGATCGGTATGAAAGAAAACGTAATCATTGGTAAACTGATCCCGGCTGGTACAGGTATGAAGAGATACCGCAATATCAAACTTGATTCTGACGTCAATGAAAATGACGAGATTGATTTTGATGACGATTCTTTTGCAGATGAAGAATTTGCACCAGTAGAAGAATAAGATATTGAAATAAGAGAGGAATGGATGAAAATCTGTTCCTCTTTTTTCATAATCACAATATCTTGTATAAAAAGCCAGATATTGGAAATGCTTTAAAAGCATAAGAAAAATCTATGTAAAAGTGCTTGACATCTGGGATGGACACCTATATAATAATTTAGCGTGCACAAAAAGGCATGCAGTTTGAACTTTTTTGTTCACATAATATTAACAGGAGGTGAAAATAATGCCAACATTTAACCAGTTAGTAAGAAAAGGACGTCAGACATCTGTTAAGAAGTCTACAGCACCTGCACTTCAGAAGGGTTACAACTCTTTACAGAAGAGACCTACAGATGCTCCTTCTCCACAGAAGAGAGGTGTTTGTACAGCTGTTAAGACAGCTACTCCTAAAAAACCTAACTCAGCTCTTAGAAAGATCGCCAGAGTACGTCTCTCTAACGGAATCGAAGTAACAAGCTACATTCCAGGTGAAGGACACAACTTACAGGAGCATAGCGTTGTTATGATCCGTGGTGGACGTGTTAAGGACTTACCAGGTACAAGATATCACATCATCCGTGGTACACTTGATACAGCAGGTGTTGCTAACAGAAAACAGGCTCGTTCTAAATACGGCGCTAAGAGACCAAAAGCTTCTAAGTAATTTTTGATTACAGAATGAAGTAAAACCAATAGTATCACAAACAGAACTAAAAGGTTTAGTGTTGGAATTGTTTCACTAGAGATATATTTCCGCACGAACACTAAGGGGGAACAAGATTTTTGTTCCGAGATGGGCTTGCCCATTTTACACATGTGAGTACCGTTGAATTAATCGAAATGAAGTTCACTGACAACATGTTGCATTGAACTTTCATTGCAAATGTTGCAGAGCCGGGAAACCGGACACAGTAAATGCAGGGAAGACCTGTATAGTAAATTATGATTAAGGAGGGAAGAACCGTGCCACGTAAAGGACATACTCAGAAAAGAGACGTATTAGCAGATCCAATTTACAATAACAAAGTCGTTACAAAGCTTGTCAACAACATTATGTTAGATGGTAAGAAAGGTGTAGCACAGAAAATTGTATATGGAGCTTTCGCAAGAGTAGAAGAGAAAACAGAAAGACCTGCTCTTGAGGTATTTGAAGAAGCCATGAATAACGTTATGCCTGTTCTTGAAGTAAAGGCTAGACGTATTGGTGGTGCAACATACCAGGTACCAATCGAAGTCAGACCAGACCGTCGTCAGGCTTTAGGACTTCGTTGGTTAACAACTTTCTCACGTAACAGAGGTGAGAAGACCATGGAAGAAAGACTTGCAAATGAAATCATGGATGCAGCTAACAACACAGGTGCATCTGTTAAGAGAAAAGAAGATATGCACAAAATGGCAGAAGCAAACAAAGCATTCGCTCATTACCGCTTCTAATATCATTTGCCATATGAATAGATACCGGGAGCAAAGCAATTTTGCTCTCAAGTATTATAAAAATGTTCTGCGCATATCGGCGTAGTAAATTAAGGAGGAAAAACCTTGGCTGGAAGAGAATATCCATTAGAGAGAACCAGAAACATTGGTATTATGGCTCATATTGATGCTGGTAAAACAACATTAACAGAGCGTATTCTTTACTATACCGGTGTTAACTATAAGATTGGTGATACTCATGAAGGTACTGCTACCATGGACTGGATGGAACAGGAGCAGGAAAGAGGTATCACAATTACATCAGCCGCTACTACATGCCACTGGACTTTGGAAGAGTTCACAAAACCAAAGAAAGGTGCTTTAGAGCATCGTATCAACATCATTGATACTCCTGGACACGTAGACTTTACTGTAGAGGTAGAGCGTTCACTCCGTGTACTTGATGGTGCTGTCGGCGTATTCTGTGCAAAGGGTGGTGTTGAACCACAGTCAGAAAACGTATGGCGTCAGGCTGATACCTACAACGTACCTAGAATGGCTTTCATTAACAAGATGGACATCTTAGGTGCTAACTTCTACGGAGCTGTTGATCAGATTCGTACAAGATTAGGAAAAAATGCTATCTGTCTTCAGTTGCCAATCGGTAAAGAGGACGATTTCAAAGGAATTATCGACTTATTCGAGATGAAGGCTTATATCTACAATGATGATAAAGGTGACGATATCACTGTAACAGATGATTTAGGTGATATGGCTGATGAAGCTGAACTTTATCATGCAGAATTAGTAGAAAAAGTCTGCGAGTTAGATGATGACTTAATGATGATGTACCTTGAGGGTGAGGAACCATCTGTTGAGGAGATGAAGAAAGTATTAAGAAAAGCTACATGTGAATGTACTGCTGTACCTGTTTGCTGTGGTTCTGCTTACAGAAACAAAGGTGTACAGAAGTTAATCGATGCAGTTATCGAGTACATGCCAGCTCCAACAGATATCCCAGCTATCAAAGGTGTTGACTTAGATGGTAATGAAGTAGAAAGACATTCATCTGATGAAGAACCTTTCGCAGCATTAGCATTCAAGATCATGGCTGATCCATTCGTTGGTAAGCTTGCATTCTTCAGAGTTTACTCTGGTACAATGAACTCCGGTTCTTATGTATTAAATGCTACAAAAGATAAAAAAGAACGTGTTGGACGTATCTTACAGATGCATGCCAACAAACGTGCGGAATTAGACAAAGTTTACTCCGGAGATATCGCAGCTGCTGTAGGTTTCAAATTTACAACAACTGGTGATACAATCTGTGATGAACAGCATCCGGTAATCTTAGAGTCCATGGAATTCCCAGAACCAGTTATCGAGCTCGCTATCGAGCCTAAGACAAAAGCTGGACAGGGTAAAATGGGTGAGGCTCTTGCAAAACTTGCAGAAGAAGATCCTACATTCCGTGCTCACACAGATCAGGAAACTGGTCAGACAATCATTGCTGGTATGGGTGAGTTACATTTGGAAATCATCGTTGACCGTTTGCTTCGTGAATTCAAAGTAGAAGCTAACGTAGGTGCTCCACAGGTAGCTTACAAAGAGACATTTACAAAACCTGTAGATGTTGAGTACAAATATGCAAAACAGTCCGGTGGACGTGGTCAGTACGGACACTGTAAAGTTAAATTTGAGCCGATGGATCCAAACGGCGAAGAGACATTCAAATTCGAATCTACCGTTGTCGGTGGTGCTATTCCTAAGGAATACATCCCAGCAGTTGGTGAAGGTATCGAAGAAGCTGCTCAGGCAGGTATTCTTGGCGGATTCCCAGTTCTTGGTGTTCACGCTAACGTATACGATGGATCTTACCATGAGGTCGACTCTTCTGAAATGGCATTCCACATCGCTGGATCTATGGCATTCAAAGAGGCTATGGCAAAAGCTTCACCAGTATTACTTGAGCCTATCATGAAGGTAGAAGTTACAATGCCTGAAGAATACATGGGTGATGTAATCGGTGATATCAACTCCCGTCGTGGACGTATCGAGGGTATGGACGATATCGGTGGTGGTAAAATGGTTAAAGCATATGTACCACTTGCTGAGATGTTCGGTTACTCTACAGACTTACGTTCCAAGACACAGGGACGTGGTAACTACTCTATGTTCTTTGAGAAATATGAGCCAGTACCAAAATCTGTTCAGGAGAAAGTTCTTGCAGATAAATCCAAATAAATTCTGAAAAAAAGCATGGCTTATAACTGATTTCAGTTATTTCTGTGTAACAGAATCTAAAAACAATATTAAATCACAGAAATCCCTTAAAATAAGGGATTCTGTGATAAAAATAACTTGAAAAAGCTAAGATTATTTTATATAATCATAAATAGCCGAGTTATTAAATATAACAACTATAGCCAATATGGCATCAATTTAAGGAGGATATTCAAAATGGCAAAAGCTAAGTTTGAAAGAACAAAACCACATTGTAATATCGGTACCATCGGTCACGTAGATCATGGTAAAACAACTTTAACAGCAGCTATCACAAAAGTATTATCTGAAAGAGTAGCTGGTAACGCAGCTGTAGATTTCGCTAACATCGATAAAGCTCCAGAAGAAAGAGAACGTGGTATCACAATTTCTACTGCTCACGTTGAGTACGAGACAGAGAAGAGACATTACGCACACGTTGACTGTCCTGGACATGCTGACTACGTTAAGAACATGATCACTGGTGCTGCTCAGATGGATGGAGCTATCCTTGTAGTAGCTGCTACTGACGGTGTTATGGCTCAGACAAAAGAGCACATCTTATTATCCCGTCAGGTAGGTGTACCTTACATCGTAGTATTCATGAACAAATGTGATATGGTTGATGATCCAGAATTATTAGAGTTAGTTGAGATGGAAATCACAGAACAGCTCGAAGAGTACGGATTCAATGGCTGCCCAATCATCCAGGGATCTGCTTTAAAAGCTCTTGAAGATCCAATGGGACCTTGGGGAGACAAGATCATGGAATTAATGGATACAGTTGATTCTTATATTCCAGATCCACAGCGTGATACAGATAAACCATTCTTAATGCCAGTAGAGGACGTATTCACAATCACAGGTCGTGGTACAGTTGCTACAGGTAGAGTAGAGAGAGGAACACTTCACTTAAATGATCCACTTGAGATCTTAGGTGTTAAAGAAGATGTTCAGTCTACAGTTGTAACTGGTATCGAGATGTTCCGTAAACAGTTAGACGAGGCTATGGCTGGTGATAACATCGGTGCATTACTTCGTGGTGTTAACCGTGACCAGATCGTTCGTGGACAGGTTCTTGCTAAACCAGGTACTGTAACATGCCACAGAAAATTCACAGCTCAGGTTTACGTTTTAACAAAAGACGAAGGTGGACGTCATACTCCATTCTTCAACAACTATCGTCCACAGTTCTACTTCA
>OGFW01001661.1_pt1 | contig 16460 bp, 9 predicted proteins | sample 1570991 | NCBI WGS metagenome assembly OGFW01 (sample SAMEA2582074, study PRJEB24529) | metagenome | biome: Human gut stool | place: China | collected 2011
TGAATATATAGTAGCAAAATTCATACTCACAAGTATGTCATGAATATCTTTTCTTAGTTTATCCTCATTTAGGTTTTCTGTATCAACTTCTTTTGAAATAAAGTTCTCTAGAAAAAGTATAAAATCTTTATCGGAGACAATCTGAATAAAAGAGTTAAGAAGTCTTAAATTAGCATCAACTGTATTTTTTAGTATTTTATTAAATTCTTTGTTTTTTATTGACCCGTATCTGTTCTTAAGAATTACTCCAATTACTTCTACAGTTTGAATTGCATTTCTAACTTGATTTTGTCTATGAGCTTGTTTTTTTTCAATTATCTCTGAGTTATCTCTTTCTGAGTATGTATTTTCCTCTAATCTGTCTCGATGCTTCAATTCGGATTTTCGTTTTTCGTCGAAGTTCTCTATCCTGTAATCAATATTATTAGATAAGTCATTAACTTGTTTATCAAAATCACCCAACTCTACAGAATCAAGTGTTGCTTCTGTATAATCACTAAATGTATTCTCTAAGCTAGAGTTTAACATTTCTATTAATCGTTGATCTTTACAATGATGCGCTAGAAAAATACTTATGTGGCCATTCTGTTCTAAGTCCAGATTCAAAATAATGTCTTTTATGTCATCAAGATGTTCATTAAAGTTATCAGATAGATATTGCCCTAAAAAGTAATAATATAGATACTCATAGCAAAAACTATAGTTAGAAGAGTTGCTTTTTTTCAACAATCCAGTTTTCATTAGTAAACTTAGATACTCTTCTAGGTCAAAGATTTTATAATCATTTTGATAATCTTCTAAAAATAAATTGAATTCCTTATTTGATACTTCTAAGACTTCTTTTTTAAAAAGATACATAGAAAAATAAGACAAAAAGTTTATATAAGACACAATCCGATCATTACTTATTCCACAATTTTGAAAAGCTAACTGAATTAGTAAATTATAACAATGACCGTGTGAAGATATAGGAGTATCAAATCTATTGTTAACATCAATTGAAGAACCTAGGATAATTAAAATATACAGAGGAAATGCGGGGATAATACCATTCTTATATCCTCTATCTAAACCCAAACTGATATCAATAAGATTTGAATTCTCATCAATTTTCTTTAATTTATCATTTGTGTTTAAATCCCTATAGAGTGATTTTGATTCTATAAACTTTGTTATAAGCTCATTTCTTAAAGAAGGTTTGAAAGGTTGTATTGTGAATCTTGTTACTGTGAAGTCATTCGAACTAATATCATAAATATCATCAACAAACATAATTAATCCTGCGTACTTGTCAATTTTTTTAACAGTATTTTGTAATTTTGTCGAAAGTTTATGAAAATCATCAATTATAACAACTATATTTTCTGCTTTATTTTTATGGATAGTTTTATATGTTGAAATATATTTGTTGCGAACTGCCTTTTCTATATTTTGAGAATTAATCTCTTTACTTTCTAAATAGATAGGTTGAAAACCGTCACTATATATATCTAAAAATAATTTTTTTGCAAAAGATGTTTTTCCACTTTGTCTATCGCCTACTATAAAAAATTTATCTAAATAATATTTACTATTCAGTAACTTTTCTGCTGAAAGATAACTTATATTTTCTTTTCTATCTATTCTTAGTTCTGGATAAGTATACAAATCTGAAAGCTTTAATGTGGAATTAAGAACATTAGAAATTAAACCAATCGAATCAAGTTGCGAATGAACTTCTTCTTTTAATTTATCTTGAGGCCAGAGCTCTTCTTTTGAGAGCTTTTCAGATAATCTTATAAAAAGAGAATTTAATTGTTCGGATGAATCAAACGACATTTCCTCAAATTCTTTACAGAAAGATTCGTAAGGTAATGTACCAAATTTGTAAGGCAAATCATCTGTTGAGATTTTGATAGGTATTACTTTATCTAAGAATTTATGTTCTGTTATTTCTTTTATTTCGAAACTCACACCCGAATCGTCTATTTCAGATTTTTCTAAATACGCCTTGTCACAAATAGATAAAATAACATCGCAATTTCTAATATTTTCAATCATGAATTGATTTAAAGTATTTTTGTTAACAGTATTATCATCATAAATAACTTCTAAATTTTTTTCTTCTAGTTCGAGCTCAAGTTTACGTATAAAGTCTAATTGTCTCTGACTATAATTCTCATCATCTGACCAGGCATGTGCAATAAAAATTTTACTCATTTCATTCCCCTTTTGATAAAGTTCTTTATTTTATTATAGCAAAAAACACCCTATTTTCATAAGGTGTTTTCATGCTGCAAAAGTGATATAACAATACCCTTCGCATTTTAAACAAAGTCAAATAGTGAAATTTCTTCGTAAACTTCTACTTCTTCTACCTCATTAACAGAGGTTTCAGAAACTATTTCCGTAGCAACATTGTCATTATGTTCTTCAGTCATTCCAAAGAGTTCAGAAATACTTTCTAGGAAGTCATCAGCCATATCAAGAACTTCTTGTGAAACAACAACATGAGTCGTTTCTTCAACGGTTTCTTGTGCAACTACTTCTTCGTCCTCGAAGGCAGCTTCTGCTTCATCTACTGACTCATCGATAGCTTCAACAAGTTCGCTTTCTTCATCAGGATTATAGCTAGAACTATATTCCTCAGTGATTGAGCTAACTTTTACATCAGAGTCTTCATCCATTTCTGGATGGTCTGCCTTGTACTGCAATTCAAAAGCATTGATAGCCTCTTCAATTTGCTCTACAGTAGGCTTCTTAGACTCGTCCTCGACTTCGATAAGAGGATTAACAATGGCACGTTTTGCTGATACATAGTCAAGACGAGCTTGGTCTGCAAAAACATCTGCAGCTTCTCCTCGCTTAATAGTATCTGCACAACGGTCAATGTTTTCCTGTAAGAGTTTGGCTTGTTTATCCATACCATCAATAACATTATTGATACGTTGGATAGTCCCAATGCCACTCGCAAAATCTAGACGAACAGCATAGCTATTTTTACCAATAATATGCAAGTCAAGCATGCGTTCTGGTTGCCAAGGTGATTTTTGTTCCAACGCACGAAGGACAAAACCACGATAATGAGCAAGGGTTGTCATTTTCATATGGAGTGGATCAGAGGCAACATTCATCTGCATAGCATAGTTCAGTTGATTACCTGCAACATCTTTCTTAGTTGCTTCGTATCCATCTGGTTCAAATGTCATAACAAATGGGTTATGTTCAACCTCATATTTCTTACCATCTTCTTTTTCAACCACTTCTTTCCAAGGTTTTGTCTTTTCTGCAAGCTCTTTATCCTGGACTAATAGAGAAAGTTTCTTCTCGTAATTTTCCTTATCTTTAAGGGCTTGCTTAATACGTTTTTGAGACAAAGAAATATCACGTTTCCAAGCCTTCCGACGATTAGACAACAACTCAAATTCGTTATCAAGTTCCATCTTAAGTTTAAGATATGGATTGCCTGTCGCAATGGCTTTAAATTCAGAGGCTGAGAGTGTTTGCTCGTCAATATCCTCTGAAGCTCGCATCGGTGTACGACTGGTCATGATTTGCGTAATATAACGCAGCTTTGTTTCTTGAATCTGCCAAAGGTAGTTATCAAAACTTCCTTTAGTGATATAGTGGAAAATATTTACCTTGCGATAGATATTTCCTTGACGAACCAAACGTCCATTACGTTGGATAATATCAGACGGTTTCCAAGGCACATCGAGATGATGAACAGCTTTCATACGACGTTGGACGTTAAGACCGGTTCCCCCTTTTTCCGTTGAAGCCATGAGAATACGAATCTCACCAGCATTCATTTGACGTTGAAGTTGGAGCTTAGCCTTTTTGTTAGCAGCATCGTGAATAAAAGCAATCTCTTCTTCTGGAATCCCACGTTCAACAAGCAAATCTTTCAACTCTTGATAAACAGAGAAACCTTTGCCATTAGGAGTTCCAAGGTCAGAGAAAATCATTTGTGTCCCTTTATGCTTAGCTTCCATGTGATAAATCTTGTCCACTCGCTCAACCACTTGCATGAGTTTGTCTGCATCAGCTCTTACATAGAGCTCTGCATCAAGCAAACGCATATCTAAAGCCAACTTTCTGGCTTCACTAGTGATTTTGAGCATGTTATCTTCACTAGGATCTACACTCCCATTTTTAACTCGGTCTGAGCGTTCTACAAGCTCATCCAAATAAACTTTTTGGTTATCAGTCAACTGACTTTCAACCGCTACCTTTTCTACCATAGGGACTGGAAGATTAAGGTCTTCAGTCATTTGGATATCTGCAGTCTGACGATAAATCGCCATCAGCTCAGGGAGATTCATAAATTTAGCAAAGCGTTTACGTGAAATATACTTGTCTCCAGTAGGGTTAAGTTCAAGACTATTCTCAACAATCCCAAACGCACCAACCCAAGCATCAAAGAAACTTACACCGAAATGTTCCATGACATCTGGTTGAAGATAATTCATCATCGTATACATTTCGCTAATAGAGTTGGAAACTGGTGTTCCAGTCGCAAAGACAACGTGACGTGTATCATGCTCTTCTTGAAGCACGCGCACCTTCATTTCCATATCCATATTCTTTTTTGAGGTACGGTTGGTAATACCAGCAACGTTCCCCAAACGTGTCATAGGACGGACATTCTTGTACCCGTGGGCTTCATCAACAAAGAGCATATCAATACCAAGACTTTCAAAGTTGATAAACTCATCAATACCAGTCTTGTTTTCAAGCAACGTTTCTAAGTTTGCCTCAAGACTTCTACGCATCGATTGTGCTTGCTTGAAAGTAATTTTGTCGTCATTAGCTTTTGCGTAACCAATGATCTCATCAAGCTCATCAATCTTTTCTGAAATAAAGGCTTGTTCACGTTCTTGTGAGACACGAACTTTCTCAAATTGAGAATGCCCAATCACAATACCATCATAGTCGCTGGTTAGAATACGAGAAACGAACAAGCGACGACGTGACTTTTCAAAATCCTGCTCAGTCGTAACAAACACTTTCTTGGTAGGGTAGAAACGCATAATTTCTTGACCAAATTGTGCTGTTAGACTAGATGGAACCACAAACAATGGTTTATGAATAAGCCCAAGCTCTTTCATCTTGAAAGCTGCTGAAATCATGGTTAGTGTCTTACCAGTACCCACTTCGTGAGCAAGCAGTGCACGTCTCTCTTCAAGAATACGTTGTACGGCATTCTTTTGGTGAGGGCGAAGCTCTACTCCTTTAGCCAACCCATCAAATTCCAAGAGACTTCCGTCATATTGACGTGTCACATAGCGATTAAAGACTTCATTATAGGTATCCTCAATCACTTCTTGGACTGTTGGGTTTTCATGAATAAAGTTCTTAAAGCTTTCTTGTAGAACACGTTCACACTCACGTAGGTTTGCTGTAGCCACTTCATCAACCTTACGTATAGGATTTTCAGTCGTACCAAAGTTACGCATGATTGTTGGTTGATTACTTGTAAGCAAGTGAGCCACAATATCTGTTGCGTGTGAGTAGCTTTTATTGTACTCATCACGTAGACCTAAACGCAGGTTAGATTGACGACTCATATAGCGGTTTAACAAGCGTTCGTTGAAACCTCGTCCGATTCTTGATTTCACTAATAGTGATTTAGCTTCTTCAGAATGGAGACCAACTTTTTCATCCAACAATTCACTAAACACCCATTGAGAAACGACGTTACTAGGAATCCAGCTAGAACCAATGCTGAAATCAATATCAGATAAGACAACTGGTTCTGGTACAACAGATAAAATCAATTCCAAATAACGTTCCCAATCCGCTTGTGTATCTCCGTCTTCAATTAGAGAGTTAATGCAATCACGTTTAGCAAGAACATCACCTGAAAGGAATTTATCCTTAGTAACATAGTGTACAGTCTTATCATCAATATAGCGTTCCACATCAATCATCACTGTCTCACCTAGTTCTGAAATCATCATATCTTCTGAAACATCTGGATAGACAGAACTCATGAGGTTCAAATCAACACCACGACCTTCTGAAAGCGACACATTCAAGGCTTCTACTGCTGACATCACTTGATGGAGGTGTTTTTTAGGACGAATAGTTGGCTTTTTAAAAGCATCTGACTTCACAAAAACTACCTTTGAGCTGTCATTCTCGTCCAACTCCTCTAATTCAAGACTAGCGATAAGAGGATAACGGTCATCTCGGTCAAAGAGGCGAGCATTCACCGCTTGATTGATATAACCATACTTCTTCTTGAAAGTATCGTAGGCTTGATTAAGTGTTGCAAGCAGTTGTTTGAATTTCCCTTCATCATAGTCTGTCGTCATTTGAATATCAATAATGGCTTGATACGCATTTTTGATAGCAACCATGCCATGGATACGCTTGTTTTCTGTATCCGTAAGGGGTGTTTCATAGAAATAAATACCTTTGTAAAGCCCTTTACTTTTAGCTGCTTTAGAAGGTGTTTGACTTACCCATGTATTCGTAACAATATTAGGGTCTGCTTCTACTGCTGCTTCAAAGTCTAAAATGGCTTCTTCTTTGTATTTATCATCATATTTTACGAACTGTCCTTGTTCGTCTTGATAAAAAATCATTTCAGCTGCACGTGAGCTAGGACGGATAGACGTGTTATCACGATAATAGACACGCCCATTTTTATCACAAGCATACTCGTTCAATCGAATATTAAGTGAAGCAAGTAATTCTTGGTCAAGATGGTTCACTTCTTCTTTAAGGATAATATCACGAGGTTCTAGTCTCTCTACTTCAAAAGGCACTGTTACTTTTGATAGTGCTTCTTGAAGCTCTGAAGCTAAGTCAAAAGAGCTATCTACCACAAGATCCAGTGTTCCACCATTGAAATGACGTACCTGATAATCACCTAGGACACAAGGATTTTTACAAATAGCATCCTGGAAGAAATAGGGATTGAGTGAGACACGGTTATCAAAGGGGAGTTTATTTCTATCTGAAGACCAAAAGTCGATATTATTATCGGGAACAGGGATAAAAGCTCCTTTTTGGAAAAAGAGGATATCTGTTACCACTCGTGTTCCAGCATCTTTAAAAGCAGTATTTGGTAAGCGGACACCACCTAAAAACTGAGTTCCGCTACGACGGAGTTCTGGCAGAATTGAACCAGCACTCTTATCTGCAGTACCAGTTGAAGTGATAGCAGCAACCATCCCATGATAGGGTACCAAATCGATAGCTTTCTTAAAGAAGTAATCATGAATACGATAAGGTTTATTATCATAAGCCTTATCGACAATACGAACATCCGCAAATGGAACATTCGTAATGACCAAGTCAAATGGTGTCCCTTCAAAGTTTACTGTTTCAAATCCTTGGACTAAAACAGTAGCATCTTGATGAAGGTGTTTAGCAATAGCACCAGTAATGGTATCAAGTTCAATTCCATAAAGAGTAGAATTCTTCTTGATATCCTCTGGCATTGTTTCAAAGAAGATACCAGTACCCATTGATGGATCAAGAATATTACCTCCTTTAAAACCACTTTCTACAATCTTATCCCACATTGCAGTAGCAATCTCTGGACTTGTGTAGTAAGCCGTCAAGGAGCTCATTTCCATCGCACGATATTCTTCTTTAGTGACAAGACTTTTTAGCTCATCACGTTCTTTTGCAAAACGATTAATCTTACTATCAAAGAAATCGTTAGCAAGTCCTCCCCAACCAACATAGTTAGAGAGAATTTCTTGTTCGGCACTATCAGCTAGACGGTTATCTGCTTCGAGTGCTTTCACAAGTTTAATGGCAGAAAGGTTAGCTTGAACCTTTTCTGCTTTAGTCATTTTTTTAGTATTATTTGTTTGTTCTTCCATTGCTGTTCTTTCTCCTTAAAACAAAAAAAGACCTGGTATAATACCAAGTCTTTCTTTTTAGTTGTAGTATTTGTTTATACGACTCAAAAATATGTGAGCCTCTCGTGTTTTCCTGTTTTTGAGGAACTCAATAAAACTATCTTGAATGTCAAAAGAGAATGTTCCAGCCAGTTCACATTGCTTATCAAAGCTTTTGCTGACTGTCATAGCTTTACTCTTACGAATAGCTACATGCGTGGGCATTGTTCTGGGAAAGGTAACTCCTAGAGAGTAACCAAAATCAAACAAAGTTAATAGATATGGCGGTTCATCTTTAGAAAAGATAATCCCAAAGTTATTCCAGTGTCTATCAACATTTAAGGTTAAGCGATCAATCTCAAAGAGTCTGGCAAATATCGAATCAAGCTCGGCTTCTGAAAAACCAATCTCAGCCAACTCTTTTTTCAAAAAGTTATACTGCTCTTGAGGTTGCTTCTTGGCTATTTGTTCGATATCTGATTCCGTATACCCCCTTTGTTGCAGCAAACGAAACATCGTAACGAAGCTTCCACCTTCTGGTATGAAATTTTGTGAACGACAAAGATCACTACCTACTTTTTCGTAAGGTACATAATCTTTAATCCCACAACTTTTCAAAAACTCAGATACTAGAAACTCAGCTTCAGCCTCCCCACCAAAAAAGTCTCTCTTATAGAAATAGTCATCTTTCAACCATTTCTCTTGAGTTCCTTTGCTAGAAGTAAATACAGTCATAGTATCTCTCCTATTTTCTACTTAAATTAGGATGATGATCTTCTAAAACAAATGGCTCATCATTGAGTTCTGGTATTGATACCCAATAAAAATCATCAGTATCAAAACCGTGTGTCATAGCAATTTCGTGCCAGACATCGGGAGCTGTATAGGTATAACCTAAAAGTTCCTTTCGGTTTTTTCGTCCAAAATCAATTTGACGCCCTTTTAGAAAATCTACCATACGTTCATAGGTGAATTCTGTGTTCAACAAAAAATCATCTTTCCTTTCAAACGTATCTAAGGTTTTACTGATTGTATCAACCAGGTATTTTCCAATCATCTTTTGATTGTTATAAAGAACAATAGTCAACTTCATGACGCTTCTCCCTGAATTATACATGAAATCACGTATAGTGTTATCTCTAGTATAACATGAAAACGCAGTTGACTCATAATGAGTTCTAAGTTTCATTTTTTCTCCTTTTATCTAAAACTCAATGTTAAGCTTTCCACAATGGGCTAAAAAAAGTTCTGCTTCTTTCTTTGCCTCTTCATCTGCGGATTTGTTCCTTTCTCCTTTCAGTTGAATAATCCTATTATTTTTCAATTCAAGGGTATAGAGAGGGGTTTCTCTGTGTGCCTTATCACGAACAAAGACAATAATAGAAGTTCCGTAGACAAAGTGTTTTTTTGCATAACTTCCAACACAATGATGTAGGGTTTTGCCTTCTTTGACAATTTCACTTTCGTCTTTAGGAAAGATAAAAGCATACTTGTCAAATGCGGTCTGAGCCTTCATCATGTTTGTCAAACGTTTAGCTGTTTCAACCCTCAACTTCGCCTCTTTCTTTTCGTCCTCAAGGCGTTGTTTCTCTACTCTCAAATCTCTGACAGCATTAGTTACACGTAAATATGTACCACGTGCTTGTTGATTCTCGAGAAGAACCGAATAATTTTCGACAATCTCTGTATGTTTGTTTTCCCAATTTTTAGGTATAACTACATAATCTCCATCAAATGGAATTCCCAGAGCTTCTACCATTTCTCGATAGTCCTCATAATCACGAAGACAGACCTCATTTTTCATCATCCAGTTAATGAAACGAATTGGTTTCACCGTGGATGGTAAGATACCATTTAAACGCTTAATTAGTGGCGTCCTGTTAGGAACCATTGCATTTATAAGCAACTCGTATAAACCCTCGAAAGTTCGACCATATTGTCTACGCATATCTTCCTCGAAAAATGCCTTTTCGATATTCATATCCGTATTTTTTAGATACTGTTTATTCCTTCTGAGAAAATTCATAGTAACCTTACCCATATTTGCATGCTTATGTCCAAGACTACATGAGTAATAAGACCTATAAAACGTAGTACCTACCAATTCTTTGACGACTCCACGCGCCTTTATTTTTTGAGCAAATTCAATACGTTTTCGATATTTATAGATATGAGGTAGCACTGAGCTTATCTCGAAATTTTCTTTAATCACTTCATCAAAATCTAAGTATCTCAACTCAGATTTTGATTGTAACTTTTCAATAAGATTTTCCATACCACCATAAAGCGTATAGACACTAAATGCACCAGAGCCAAAAAAGAGAGCATTTCTCTGATTTTGGAATCCAGTACTATAGACTTCTTTACCTTCTTTAGCTGAAAGATATGGATCCCAGTGTGCTTTCACCATCTTATTGTTGGCAAGCTGATAAAAGTTATAAAGGCTGACGTCAAACTTTTCTTTTCCTTCTTCAAATGATTGAGTCACTGCATACATTTGCATTTCAATGCGTTTCTTTGTGACTCCCATCCAGACAAAGTAAAAAGTATCTCCTACAAAGGTTAAACGGCTGTTAAGTGATAAGCGTTTTGTAACCTTTTTCGAAAATTTTTTTCGGTCTGAAGAGATAATTGTCCTGGACTTATTAGTCCATTCATAGATAGGAAAATCATTCTTTGCCCACTTGAAGAACCCGTTAGGAACTTTTAGACGATTGTCAACGATATCTTGAATACTCTTATTTGCTTTTGCCATTGTTTTTCTCCTTAATCATAAAAAAATGGCCCTAGGACCATTTTTTCTTTCCTTGTTGTTAAAATTCCCCTTCTTCAACAGATAAATCTGAAAAAAGATCTAACTGTTTCCCATCCTTTTCAGGAGTTTTCTTAGTTGGAACTTTCTTTTTAGTTTCTGTTTTAGTTAGGCTCTTATTCTGTTTCTTTTTTGGCTTCTTAGTTGGTTGCTTGGTTGATTTCTTACTACCAGTAGTCATTTTCCCTACAACTGATTTGGTCTCAACCTTTTCAGCGGTAAAATACTCTTTAACCCAAGAAAAGACTGTGGCATCATCAACCATAGCACCTTGACCATTTCTATAGTCAGATTTACTGGCTTTTCTGATGCAGAAAGCCATAGCATCCTTAATCGTACGATCAAGATGTTTGAGAATCCCAGCAATCAGCTCATCATCCTCTTGATTATCAACTATCCAATTATGAATTGCATCCTCAGTCGGTGTGTGAGCTTCCGCCATTTCATCATCAAAATGGCTTACTGCCATGAAGCGGTCAAAAGCATCAATCTTAATTTTATCTGTCATTGTTTTTCTCCTCTTTTATTTAACTAAAGCTACGTTTCGTTTCCCATCTTGTCCTTGTTTCATTTCTAAAACATCATGTGGGATTGAAAAGTCATCTTGATAGGCTGTTGTAACGACACTTAATCCTGCAGAAACAGCCTTAAGTACTGCTTCTACTTCTTCTTGTGTATTAGCTTCACCAATAAACAAGACGTCAGGGTTGAAGCGTAATACAAAATTCACGAGATTTTCCAGCTCCATACCGTTAGCCCTATTGACTTGTAGTTGGTAAAAAGACATTTCCTTAATCTCGACATGTCTTTCGATTGTTATTACTTTACCTTCTTTAAAAGCTTCAGCAAGTAACGAGTAGGCTAAAGTCGTTTTGCCGACACCTGCAGGACCAGTAATGACATGTAAGCCTGGAATGCGTACTTGTTGAAGCACTTCTTCCATACAACTACTACCAAACTCACTCAAAGAAATTTGTCGCTCATTCACATGAATAAGTCGGATAGACATCGTTTCTAGTCCTTGAAAATTAACTATCGTCGATATCCTAATGGTAATAACTCTACCATCGTCCAACTGATAGTCACAAGTTCTTACCTGACTACAACGTTTTTCTGTTAAGTCCATCTCAGCCATAAATTTAATATGACCAAATAGAGCATCCGCATCTTCTGATGAAATGAAGTCATGGACCTGTTTCACATCAGAATTTCTAAATGCTACCTCGTAATCTTCACCATGTGGGAAGATGGTAATATCTTGGATATTATTATCGATAGCTTCTTTTAAAATATTATTTACAATCATTGTTTTTCTCCTCTCAGAACTCAAACAAGGTTAACTGTTCTCCTTCAGTTGTTGGTTTATCTTCAAGTGGCTTTCGACAAGCTACTAGTGTTTTTGGCTCCTTCTCAACCTTATAAATAGGTTGCATTGCACGATAGTTCTCAAAGAACGTGTCAAAAAATGCGAACAAAAGGTGTCGACATTGCCTCAAAGCCCTATACTCTAATCGAGTATAGTAAGTAGCTTCATCAGATAGCAGTTCTGAATCTTTGGTATAAGTTTCAAAAACCCACCATTCAAAGCCACGTGCAAACACTTCAGTCGGTGTCAAATAATAATCCAACTTCTTCTTAATATGAACAGCTTGAGCTAAGTCCGTTCTGGTTTCCTCAGCTATTTGAATAAGTTTCAGCAAGCTAGCCTTGTAGATATAACGAATATCTTTAAAGCTATGTGATGTAGAGCTAATGATACCTGATTGATCATACGTATAGTCTAAATAATGACCATACTCATGTATGAATGATGAGGAATCTCTTACATCAACTGCCATGATATTTAACCCTGGCACATAAAGTCCGCTTGCTTTATGTTTTCCTAGCTTTCGGAATTTGAGTTCAGGTTCTACAGTAGAATGAGGTAAGTGATTACACAACTTCTCCCATTCGTTCTCTAGAACCTTGAATTTCTCCTTGTCAAAATCACTACCTCGATAACGCTCGGTATCCACTTCAACTTTCGAAAACCCTAAATCAAGAAATGACGTATTACTATTCATTTCATAATCTTGAAAGATTTTATCCTCACGCACACTGGCTATCGTCTTAGTTGACTGATTAACATATTGTGCATTTAGGTTGGCTGCAAGAGCATCTTCATACTCTCTTTTAAGAACGTTAGCTATCTTTTGGATATTTCCATAATAACTACATTCCTTGTAGATACCTTCACTATGGATAGACATCAATTCAAGAAAGCTAAAAGATACTAGTCCATACCTCGTTTGAGAACTACTCTCTCTCCAAAAACTTAGGTTTTTCTTCAAAGGTACTCTAACCTTTGAATCGTCGACAATGAGAAGATACAAAGTGCGTTTGGTATCTTCTGCACTTTTAGTAGCAGGTAATCTACTCCCATGGAGTGTGAGAAGAATCTGTTCACCGAAAAGGTGTTCGTGATTTTCTTCATCCCTCAAACTCATGCCCTCAAACAGTCTTTTTAGCTTATTCGAAAAATGTGCTTGATCATAACCAATGGTTTCAATATCAGCCATGATGTCTTTGACTTTATAGGCTGTATAAACATTATCTTGTCCGAATACCTCTACTGCTAGTGCTCCGACTTCTTGAGATAAAAGTTCCTGACCTTGATATCTGCGAATATTCGCATAGTAAGTACAAAACTTTCTCACGATATCTGCAGCTTTATCAGTCTCTTTTATCTTAGGAAAAGTGACTTTTTTAGTCGTTTGCTGTGCTACTGCTAGTAAATTAGTCATTGTTTTTCTCCTTAATAGCAAAAAGGAAGGTAAAGCTTAAAGCTACTACCTTCCTCTTTCTCTTATATGTACTATGTACGATACACTATGAACTATACATAGTATAACATGCAATTTATTGCGTAAAAAAAGGAAACCTAATTATTGTTATCAAGTTTCCTTGCATAATCTCGTTTGTGACTCTCTATATTTCGAAAAATATCATTCTTATCCCAGATTTGTAATTCCCAAGGATAATAGAAATGACTCTTGTTTTTAAAGTAGAGATGGATGCCAGTATAGTCTTCAGTATCTTTTAAATACCAATTTTTAAGACCGTATTCTTCCTTCCAATCATCTAAACGATCCATCACTTCAGTAATGACAGATGTTGGCAAAATGACACGTGCTCCAAAAATATCATTTAAAACCGAATTTACTGGATACCCTTCTGCTCTTTTAGTAAAACGCTCAATCTTATCTAAAATAGATTCAGATGTCTTCACTCTATAGAAGTAACTAATATCGCTGACATCTGCTACCATCAAATAATCGTTGATAGATTCGTGCAGATTCAAACGATATTTTAGAATCTCATCAACTGGTACCTTCGCAAAAGTGTTATTAAGATTGACTTTAGCAAGTTTACCATTTTCAAAATACTCTTCTGAATACTTTATATGAATGGTGTTGATTTCAAAGATCAGTCGCTCTACTTTCTTGATATTCAACCCTTTATACGTCTCCAAATAATTTTTCTTCATTATACCATATCCTGTTTATTATACGTTTTGAACTTAATCTTTTCTTCTGGGGAAGCTTTCAAAAGGAAATCATCAATTCCCTTTTCGTGAGGCCAGATTAGAGCACGAACTGTACAAGACTGCTTCGTAACTAAATCTTGAACCATGTCATACATACGTTCAAATACCGAGTCATTATCCTCAAAGTCTTGGTCAAATGCTAGATAAATAGGTTTGACCTTTTTGAGTTCAGTCTTTCCGATAAATTCTGAGATAGGACGCCATGCTGCTACTCCTGCCATAGAGATAACACAGATATTCCCCAATTGAGAAAGACGAGTGTTTTTCGCAACTGATGCGGTGATATCTCCTTTAAGCAAACCTTCCGTAACTAGAAGGTTATCAACCTTACTCATAAGGTTGACTTTAGCCTTGCCTTCATCCGAAAAGCGTGCTTGTTCTAAAATGTCATCAGAATAAGCAAAATGTGGAAAAGACTTAGCACTTGTTCCTTCTGGCTTATATGCTGACGAAACAAAGACATACTTTTGCCCTTTTTTAAATGTCAACTCAAGTCCAGAACGAAGTTTAACACTAGTTTCCTTAGTTGTCCCACTTGCTAGTTCGTGTGATGAACCTTTAGCAAACACATACCAATCGAAACTTCCGTCGTCATTTTGGAAGACCTTAGCAGTACGTGCATTTCGTCCCTCTTGAAAGGCTTCGTTTACTTTGGCTTGATAACTAACGTTATCAAGACGTACTTGAAAACCTACAATTTGTCCCCAAGAATTGCGACATGGAATTAGGATTCCATCTTTTGATTCAAAAATAGGACATTTTGCGTTTTCGTTCCAATAGAAGCCAGGAACTCCACGCCAAGCATCTTTAGGAAGCCCATTTGCAACAAAGAGCTTTTCCCAAATAGTTGCTGGATGAGATACTGTTGTATCAACCTGCTTCTGGCGTGTTTGCTTTGTTGATGAAGCATAGCCACGCAATGCAATAGTCTCAACAGAAAGACCTCGTTCTGCACTTGTTAAGTGCTTGACATGGTCCTTAGTCAATCCCAACACATCAATCACAAGAGAATTTACCTTGTGAAGTGTTGAGATACTTGCCAAAGGCTGACTTTTCCAACTAGGTTCAAAAGTCACCTCTTTCGCTTTTTTAGGATCCAAATCATAAATAGTCCCAGCACTACCAAATTGTGGTTTGTCTGGGTCAATCTTTCTAGCACAGACAGCCTTAGTCTGATCTGCAAAAACCAGACACCAATCTGGTTTCCCACAAATAGGACAAGGGTAATCACGTCCTACCCTAATCATTTCGGTTTGTCCAATCGTAATAATTTTTGTCATTTTTTTCTCCTTATAAAATATAACATTGTTGTTGTAAAGTGACCTTGGAAAGTCTCAAACACCTGTTCGTAGCCTTTCCTCCGTTTGCCGACAAGTTAGAGTTGGGAACACCTGTTCCTCACCACTAATCATCGAGATGTCGCCTTCCTTTTTTGTCCGTCTACCCAAACTCAAAACAAAAAAAGCATAACAAAGAAGCCGGCAAGCCTTGTCTCAAAAAACAAGGATGCGCGTGCCTATGGCAAACCATAGGATAAACTTCTCGTTATGCTTAGTTGCTAATAACGTTTGTTGTAGCCTTTCAATCAATCAGGCAAATTATCTCGTACGTGTTTCAAAGCGTTAAGCCCCTTCTTCTGTCTGATGGCTTAACTGATAGCTAAAAGCGAGTACGCTCCCTTTTAACCCAATCAAACATGGTATGCTTATCGCTGGGACAGAACCAGTGGTCGCATCTCCTCTTCCATGTTTACTTTTAAAATAGTCACTTGACTATGAATTCACCGTCAGAGGTAGTGAAAAAAGATATAAATATAATTATTTATGACTTTAGTATAGCAAAGAGAAACTAACATTACAAGTTTATCGTTATTAGAATTATAACCATATATACTACTCTTCATTGTATTATATACTATACATAGTCTATAGTTTACAACACATTATGTATAGCTCACCATTCGTAACAAACAGAGAACTAAACGTCATGAAATACAAACGATACAAGATACATTGGTAAACTATGTATCTTGTATCGTAAACCACCTATTACGCTCTTTATACTATTTTTAATATATAACTTATTAAACAATAAAATGTAATCATATATATAGTTTTAAAATGTATCGTTCACTATACATCGTAGACTATCTACTATATACGATAAATAATAAACAATATATTATTTACACTACATATTGTATCGTGTATAGTAAGGTATG
>OGFW01001685.1_pt1 | contig 16149 bp, 9 predicted proteins | sample 1570991 | NCBI WGS metagenome assembly OGFW01 (sample SAMEA2582074, study PRJEB24529) | metagenome | biome: Human gut stool | place: China | collected 2011
AACGCCAAGCTCTTCAAATGTCTTCATTAAATCTCTGTATATCTTTTATTTCGGGTGCAAAGATAGTCAATATAGTTGAATCAACTATCATTTATCAGTTAATAAAATATTGTACCGCTATTCTATTTCGCGGGTATTATTTATAGCTTTCCGCAAATTCTACGGATACGGAGTTGCTGAAACTCCGGCAGACTTCTGCGGCAAAGTCTTTTCCGCACTGGATAACCTTATCCCAGGTTGCTTCGTTCAGGTTGTTCAAATCACGATATCTGACGTCGTATTTAAGTAATCCGTAGATCAGCCCGGCATTGAAGTTGTCACCTGCTCCAATGGTACTGACAGCTTCCAATGGTTCTATCGGATAATCTTTATTAACTAAATTTGTACGGAGTGATACTTTTTCCCCTCCCGCAGTACAGATAAACCGAGGACAGTAAAATTTGATTTTATCCTTGTATATCTTGTCCGCGTCCTGCATGCCGTACATATAGAAAAAGTCCTCCAATGAGCCTCGTACAATATCCGCATATTCCAAATTCTCGATAATGGTGGGAGCGAGTTTCATCGCTTCGTTTTTGTGTGAAGAACGGAAGTTGGGGTCATAGTAGATAATAGCTTTTTTCTCGCGCGCCTGGTCGAGCAGTTCGAGAATCTTTTCCCGCAATACCGGATTCAAGGCGTAGTAGGAGCCTATCATGACAATGTCGTCTTCTTCCAGTTTGGGGAACAGGACATCGAGACGTTGTTTGGGGTAATCCTTGTAGAAGATATATTCGGCATCACTTTGCTCATTGAGAAAAGCCAGAGATACCGGTGATTTCCCGTCAGGGAATACATTCACATGGTCGGTCGGGATATTGTTGTCACGCATGAATTGCAGGATAATGTTTCCCACGCGGTCGTTACCGGTTTCGCTGATGAAACCGACGTTTGCTCCCATCCGGCCTAAGGATACGATGCCGTTGAATACAGAGCCTCCCGGTACGGCTGCGGAAGGCTGGTCGCCTCGAAAGATGATGTCGAGGATTGTTTCTCCGATACCGATTACTTTTCGCATAGTGATCTTGATTTTTCTCCCAGATAACCTCCGTGGTGGCGTTTCGAATATTCGGCAATGGTGAATCCGGTTTCCTTCATGGTCTGTACTACCAGAATATCGCCGATAACAGTCATGGCAGTAGTCGAAGTAGTAGGAGTCATACCCAGCGTACAAACTTCGGCAGGTTTACCGGTACTTAGGCAAACATCCGATTCGTGCGCCAACGGACTATCTGGATTTCCCGTGATAACGATAAACTTCAGTTCCGGGTCCAGATTGTGAGCAAGTTGGGTAAGTTCGACGATTTCACGCGTCTTGCCGGAGTTGGAGATAAGCAGGAGCAAATCATTTTTCTGCAGGATACCCAAGTCACCATGTTGTGCTTCGCTAGGGTGCAGAAATACAGAGGGAATACCCGTAGAACAGAAAGTGGTAGCAATGTTCATCGCAATTTGTCCGGCTTTCCCCATACCGGAAGTTACTAGTTTTCCCTTCTTCTGATGTATCTGTTCAACAATAAGTTGTACTGCTTTCTCATAAGCGTCTGTTACAGGGATATTGAGCACAGCCTGTGCTTCCTGTTGCAAAAGTTGTTTAATGGAGTCTATCATATGATCAGTTTATTTTTTCTTTTAGTTCATCCGGAGTGTTTGCTATTTCGTAATAGGTTGAGAAAGGTTGGCGGGCAAAGCCTTTTTCTTCCAAGGTTTTGAGTGCTTTCAGCAGCTCGTTGTAGAAACCATATTCGTTATAGAAGATAACTTTTTTGTGGTGGTAGCCAATAGAAGCGGCAGCTATAACGTGGAAAACTTCGTCGAGTGTGCCTACGCCTCCAGGCAGTGCCACCAATACATCCGACTTTTCCGTCATTATATCTTTGCGGTCGCTCAGGTTGCGGGTATGAATCACCTCGTCCAGTAGAGAGCTTACTCTACCATTTTCTTCCAGTTTGGTCGGGACTACTCCAATGACCTTACCCCCGTTTTCTTTTACGGTGCGTGCTACGCATTCCATAAGTCCGAGGTTGGCTCCTCCGTAAATCAACGTTTTGCCTGTCTGTCCTATCCATTCGCCTATTCGGCGAGCACTTTCGAAGTACATTTTGTCAATGTTTTCAGAGGCAGAACAGAAAATTCCTATCTTTTCCATATACGTTGTAACTGTTATAGTCCACAAATATCTGCAATTTTCTATAAACAGCAATAAGTTTTATTGTATTTTTGTGGCATTAATTCAATAAGGAAGTAGAAAACAATGCATTGCAACGAATATACATTACCTAATGGCCTGCGTATTATCCATGAACCGACGCTTTCAAAAGTAGCTTATTGTGGTTTTGCGATTGATGCCGGCACCCGTGATGAAGCGGCAAATGAACAGGGAATGGCTCATTTTGTAGAACATCTTATTTTTAAGGGAACGGTGAAACGGAAAGCTTGGCATATTCTCAACCGAATGGAGAATGTAGGCGGTGACCTCAATGCTTATACGAATAAAGAAGAAACGGTTGTCTATTCCGCCTTCCTGACAGAACATCTGGAACGTGCGCTTGAGCTACTGGGGGATATTGTATTCCATTCTACTTTTCCGCAACATGAGATTGAAAAGGAAACAGAAGTGATTATTGACGAAATCCAGTCCTATGAAGACAATCCTTCCGAATTGATCTTCGATGATTTCGAAGATATGATATTCCGTAATCATCCGCTGGGAAGAAACATCCTGGGGAAACCGGAACTTCTGAGGAGTTTTCGCACGGAGGATGTCCTGTCCTTTACCCGTCGGTTCTATCAGCCGGGGAATATGGTGTTTTTCGTTCAAGGACAATATGATTTCAAGAAAATTATCCGTCTGGCAGAAAAATATATGTCGGATATTCCTGCTGTGGAAATTGAGAACCGCCGTACGCCTCCGCCTCTTTATATTCCTGAACATTTAACGGTAACTAAAGACACACATCAGGCACATGTAATGATTGGTAGCCGTGGATATAATGCATACGACGACAAACGTACCGCACTCTATCTGCTGAATAATATCCTCGGCGGTCCTGGAATGAACAGCAAACTGAATGTTTCTCTTCGTGAACGCAGGGGATTGGTTTATAATGTCGAATCCAATCTGACTTCTTATACCGATACAGGTGCTTTCTGCATCTACTTCGGGACGGATATTGAAGATATGGATACTTGTTTGAAATTGACCTATAAGGAACTGAAACGAATGCGGGATGTGAAAATGACTTCTTCTCAGTTGGCGGCAGCCAAGAAGCAGTTGATCGGACAAATTGGGGTGGCCTCCGATAATTTTGAGAATAATGCGTTGGGCATGGCGAAAACTTTCCTGCATTACCATAAGTATGAATCATCCGAGCTTGTCTTTAAACGTATAGAGGCTTTGACTGCAGAGACTTTGTTGGAAGTCGCCAATGAGATGTTTGCTGAGGAATATTTGTCAACGCTGATTTACAGGTAGTATTGTGAGATTGCTATGCAGTAAAAGATAGTGGTATACGGATTAAACCATTTGGATCCATCCCCTTGTATTAACTCTATACCGTTATACTAGAGGATAATACAGGAGGATGGTAATTGGTTATTTAATCACAACATTTTTATTGTTTATATACAAATTTTCATGCCTTGCTAAGTTATAAAGGTTGGTTTCTGGACCATTTGATAACCCTGTTTTAGTATTCCACTTTGTAATCTTTGTGTAGATGTCCTCCTTTCCAAGCTTTTTTGCTAGTCCAATCTGCGTATGCATCTGTCCAAAACGGATCATCAGCGGGAAGACCGAGAGGTAGAAAACTTAAGGTTGCCATATAAAGGCTGCCAGTGGAGGTATAACCATCAGCACATTCTGGCTGATGACCGTTGAAGCCGAGCACTAACCAACCATCCTTATCGAAGTTCTGATTTCCCTCATACATATTTCGGTGTACGGCAGTCAGGGCGCAACGTACTTGGGCGGGAGAAACGTGTGAGGGCAATTTTTTGCGTAGAGCTACGTCTGCTAACGATTGGAATGCAGCGGTACGATAAGTAACCGAACGTCCGAAAGCGGGATATGTGCCATCGGGAGCTATCATACGTTCACAAAATTCAGAGTGGCGTATCATGCGGTTCATAGCTTCGTCTAGCTCCTTCTGACTTGCCCAACGTTTAGGTAAAAGATTTTCCAGCATAGCTACCATCATAGAATGCATCACGTAGGCGTTATAATTATCCATACTGAATGATGGACCATCACTATACCAGCCATCGCCTACATACCATTCTTTTACCTTATTTTTACTTACACGAATACGGAACTGGTCGTATTGTACACCTTTTCCCAACAGAAATGATTCTGTTAGTCCGGTGAAGAGTAACCAGTTGTTGTAAGCACCAGTACGATCACGTAAGGATTGGAAGGATTTAATATAGCGTTCTTTTGTAACTTCATCCAATGGTTCCCATAAAGCTTTGGGGGCACGGAGGAAGGCATGTACCAGATAGGCGGCATCTACGATAGGTTGAGCGTGTTTGGTGAAGTTCAGTAAGTCGGGTGATGCAGGATCTACTGCATTTTTTAATCCTTTCAGTACTTCTTCACGCATCTGCTTGCGTAGTTTACCTTCTTCTGTATCATCATCGGGGAGTGCTAGCCAAGGGGCAACCCCGGCGAGTGTGCGGCCTACAGCTTCCAGATGTGTCATGTCTTTGTAGCCTGCTGTTTCACCGCTACGGGTCTCAATGGGCATATTCTGGTGTAGTGTTCCTTCTGCGAGGTTATGGATGACAGGATATGATATTTTCCAAAGTAGCTTTACCCATATGGCTCGATCTTGGGTGCCAGTGGTTTGAATTTCCGTCATGGGAATATTCTTCTTTCCTTTTTTCTTGTCTTTGGCTTGTACTCCTATTGGCAGTAGTATTATAGCCGTTAGTAAACAGATTAGATAATTCTTTCTTTTCATGTTTTTTCCTTTTATTTATAGTGGACTTTTTCCGTCCAGCATTCGGTTATAACGATGTAAAGCTTCGATGAAATAGTAGTCGGCATACGTTAGCGGCACATCTATTTCTGAATTGTGAGGTACGGCACCTACACTATGCATCAGTATAAAGTTTGCATTCTTACCTAGCTCGGCACGGTAGTTGGTACTACCTAGTGCATGTAGAATTTGTTTGGCACTTTCCAGATATTTCTTACTTTTGCTACCTTTGCTATAAGTACTCAGTTCCAGTAATGCCGAAGCTACGCAGGCTGCGGCGGAAGCGTCGCGGTAGTTATTTACCATTTTACAGGCGTTGGAACGGATACCGGGTGTGTAACCTTCTTGAAAGGCGTTAAAGTCCCACCAGGCAACCTTGTCGGAAGGAAGGTTGGGATGATCAAGGTAGAAGTCTGCCATCTTTTCTGCAGTTTTCAAGAAGCGTTTGTCTTTCGTCTCACGGTAACACATGGTAAATCCATAGATTCCCCAAGCTTGTCCACGTGACCAGGCTGAATTATCGGAATATCCCTGAGAAGTCTCTCCTTTGATGGGCTTGCCTGTTTTTTTATCATAATATATGATGTGGAAGCAACTGTAGTCCTTACGTACTTGATGGTGCATTACTTGTTCTGCATGTGAAATAGCCACTTTACGAAAACTTTCATCACCCGTCACTTTGGAGGCATGGAATAATAGTTCTAGATTCATCATATTGTCGATGATAACAGGAAAATCATATACTTTGTCACCGTGCCAACTGCGAAATCCATTCCATGATTGAATGACTTTTGCTTGAGGGCGGAAACGTGTACAGAGTGAACGTGCCGATTCTACTAATATGTCCTCATATTCGTCTTTTGGTGCGAAGCGATTGGCATTACCATAGCTGCAATACATCATGAATCCAATATCATGATTGTCTGTGAAGGTCTTTGCGGGTTCCATTTGATGTGTATAAACTAAGGCAGAGTCTTGCAAAGCTTTGTCACCTGTGTAGTTTGATAGATACCATAATGTACCAGGGAAAAAGCCTGCTGTCCAAAGGTAAATACTTCCTTTGCTGGGAGTACCGTCTTTGCGCATACTGTGTGGCATGATAGCTTTTCCATTTTTTCCTTGTGCAGGGGTTTGCATCATCAAACTATATTGTTTGGTGGCGAATTCCATATTCTCTTTGATAAATGCTTTTTCTGCTTGGGGCGTTTGAGCTTGTGCGGCAGTTAGTGAATATGCCAATGCAGTAAGTACAATCCATCTTTGGGGGATTGCCGGATTCTTCTTTATAAATTTAATCATGTTATTAGATATTATATGTTAGATGTTTTTATGCTGCAAAGTTATTCCTATATAAAATAGGTAGGGGGATATTCCGTCCATTCGAAGGGGAGTTTGTGTTTTCACTTTTGTTTTTAACGTTTTGTCCGGTAAGAAGCTTTTTTAGGAAAGAAATCGTTAATCCTCTCTCTGTTGTGTTAAAATAGATTTTTTTCATGGAGAAGACAAATTCAGTACCTGAAATAGATGAAATATCCTCTTTATTTGAATGGAATTATTCACTTTTGTGCCGGTAAATAATTAACCCTTTATCTAAAATAAAACTTTTATTATGAAAACAAAAAACTCTTTATTATTATGAAAAAGAAAAGTGGCATAATTCTTAGTGCGCTTCCTTTGTTGACTTTAGGTCTTTGTTTCATTTCGAATTCTTCATTCGCAAATGGAGTAAATGGAAATGAGGTGATTTTAGTTAATTCTATGGGAGCACAACAAAAAACGGGCGAAATCCGAGGTGTTGTTTTGGATGGAAAAACGAGTGAACCAGTTATTGGTGCAGCTGTCAAAGTAAAGGGAACTACTGTTGGTACTACTACTAATCTTGATGGTGAATTTATTTTGAAAGCATCAAAAGGAGATGTGCTTATCATTTCTTATTTGGGGTATGAGAGCAAAGAAATCAGTATAAGTCATTTGAAGACTTATACAGTTGAGTTGAGTGAAGCTACTGAATCATTGGATGAAGTGGTTGTGACTGCTTTTGGCGTAGGACAAAAGAAAGAAAGTTTGGTTGGTGCTGTGACACAGGTGAGACCTGCTGAATTAAAGGTACCTTCTTCTAGTTTGTCTACTTCATTTGCCGGACGTCTTTCGGGTGTCATTGCTGTACAACGTAGTGGTGAACCGGGTGCCGATGGGGCCAGTTTCTGGATTCGCGGTAAATCTACCTTTAGTGGCGCAACTGGTGCACTTATTATTTTGGATGGTGTGGAAATCAGCAGTACTGAATTGAATTCACTCGATGCTGAAGCTATCGAGAGTTTCTCTATCTTGAAAGATGCTACTGCTACTGCGCTATATGGTACACGCGGCGCCAATGGTGTAATGATTATTACTACCAAAAGTGGTAAAGATCTTGACAAGCCTATTATTAACTTTCGCTTAGAGGGAGCCTTGACCTCGCTAACCAAAGTTCCTGAAATGGCTGATGGTGTAACCTATATGGAAGCTTATAATGAAGGAGCCGCTCGCCCCACTTCGGCTGCTACTCCCTATAGTAGGGAAAAGATAGAAGGAACACGTGCCGGACTCAATCCCTATCTTTATCCTAATGTAGATTGGTATGATGAGATGTTCAAAAAAAATGCTTTTGCCCAGCGTGCCAACTTCAATATTCGTGGAGGTAACAAAAAAATGGACTACTTTATGAGTGTGGGTGTGAAACACAGCGATGGTAACTTGAACTCGTTGAGCGAGAAATATGGTTTCAGCTATAATAATAACATCAATGTAACCAACTACGATTTTATTAATAACTTGAATGTACAAGCGACTCCTACTACTAAACTGTCATTGGGTTTGAATGCCTCTATTAAAGATTGGAAAGGACCGAATGCTAGTACAAGTTCTTTATTTGCATCTACTATGGAACACAATCCTGTAGACTATCCTGTTTCTTTTCCTGCTGGTTATGGATATGATACCGAAGATATTATGTGGGGGGATAAAAGTGGGGGCCCATTTGCTACCGGTGGATATATGAATCCTGTAGCTGACTACGTGACCGGATACAAAACAAACCATACCAGTATTATTACTGCCAATTTTAAGTTGCAGCAGGATTTGGGTATGTTTATAAAAGGATTGACATTCAATGGATTATTCTCTTACAAAAACAATTCAAGCAGTAATGCCACTCGTGTGAGTGACTATAATGCTTTTGAGGTCGCTTCTCAAAATGACGAAACCGGTGAATATACTCTTCGTAGAACGGGCAATGAACGTGGTACTGCTATTAAAACCTCGGGCTCGCATAGCGGTAACCGTAAACTCTATCTGCAAGCTACTTTAGACTATAAACATACCTTTGGCGGTGTACACGATGTGAATGCCATGTTTTTGTTTAATCGTCAGCAGTACAATACAAATAATGTGACTGACCTTTTTTCCTCACTGCCTGAGCGCAAACAGGGTATTGCCGGACGTGTGTCGTATGCTTACGATGGTCGCTATATGGCTGAAGCTAACTTTGGTTACAATGGTTCGGAAAACTTTGCATCAGGTAACCGCTATGGTTTCTTCCCATCTATCGCTGTAGGATATAACATATCAAATGAGAAATTTTGGGATAATATTCGTCCTGTGATTTCCAACTTAAAACTGCGTGGATCGTGGGGATTGGTAGGTAATGATAATACCGGAGCCGGACGATTTACTTATCTTGAAGATATTGATTTGGGTGGTAGTCCTGGATACACTACAGGTGTCGGTGGAAACAGGGTAACTTACAAGGGACCTAAATGGTCTCGTTTCTTTAATCCAAATTTGGGATGGGAAATAGGAGAAAAGATAAATGTAGGTATTGATCTTCAACTTTATAATAGTTTTAATCTGACAGTCGAAGCATTCAAAGAGACTCGTAGAGACATCTTCTTGAGTCGAGGTAGTACAATCCCCGATTTCTTGGGTTTGAGCGGAGCAACGGTATATGCTAACTTAGGTAAGATGAAAAATATAGGTATGGATTTGGCGATAGATTATAACAAACAGGTGAACAAAGATCTTTTTCTCTCTTTCAAGGGAACATTCACCTATGCGCACAATACCATTTTGGAACGAGATGAGCCTCCTTTCCAAGAATATCCTAACTTGTCATCGGTAGGGCATTCATTAGGGCAATATTTGCTCTATATTGACAACGGATTATTCCCCGATGAAAAGACCATCCATAATAACCCCGATCAAAAAGCTTTGGGATACACTCCACAACCTGGGGATATTTGGTATCATAATCTTCCTAACTACCGTGGTGAATATGATAATGTGATTGATGGCAATGACCGACGTTATGTGGGCAATCCGCAAGACCCGGAAATAGTATATGGTTTTGGTCCTTCTATCAAATTCAAGAAATGGGATTTCTCTTTCTTCTTTCAAGGAGTAGCTAAGACTTCAATTTTGATGAGTGGTATCCATCCTTTTGGTGAGGCACGTATCCGCGGCTTGTTTAAATACATAGTCGATGACCACTGGACTACTGAAAACCAAAATATTGATGCCAAATATCCGCGTTTGACATTGGAAAACAATGGCAATAATACACAAAACTCAACCTATTGGTTACGTAATGGTTCGTTTTTGAAACTGAAAAATGCCGAAGTGGGTTATACTTTCAAAGGCTGGCGCTTCTACTTAAGCGGACAGAATCTGTTGACATTTTCCCCTTTCGATTATTGGGATCCTGAAATGGGGAGCGGTAGTGGTATGAAGTACCCCACTCAACGTATCATCAATTTTGGTATTCAAGTAACCTTTAATAATAAATAAGAATTCTATATGAAAAAGATAGCAAAATTTTTAATCGTATTGGGAATGATAGGGCAACTTAGTTCTTGCGATTATCTAGACATTGTCCCCGATGAACGTGCACAAGAATCGGATACTTGGAAGACGGAAGGTGCGGTAAGAGGATATCTCTATTCTTGTTATGGCTATTTACCAGCTAACAGAACTTTCGGTAACAGTTATTGGCTTGCGGAAGAACTCACAGCTGTTACCAAAGAATTGTTTACCACTTTCAAATACGGTTATTATAGTCCTGTCAGTTTGGGATTTACTAGTAATACATGGTCTACTATTTGGAATGGTATTCATCAATGCTACATGTTCCAAGAAAGCTTGAAACAAGTGTCCAACGAATATGTAACAGACGAAATGAAAAAACAATATTTGGCAGAGTCTAATTTTTTGATAGCTTATTATCATTTCTTGTCTATGCGTTCGTATGGTCCGACCATGATTATTCGCAGTGTTATAGATTTAGAAACACCCATTAGTGGTTTTCCCGAACGTAGTAGTATAGACGAAGTAGTGGCCTTTATTAACGAAAAATTGGATGAAGCAATGTCTGAAGGCGGACTACCTACTACATGGAGTGGAAAAGATTATGGTCGTGCCACACGTCTTGCAGCATTAGCATTGAAATCCAGAGTTTACCTCTATGCCGCTTCACCGCTCTATAATGGAAACACAGAAATGTATGCCGATTTCCGTAGTCCGTTAGATGGACGTCAGTTAATAGCTCAAGAGAAAAGTCAAGCAAAATGGGAAATAAGTGCTACCCAAACAAAGTATGCAATTGATGAAGTGGAAAAAGCTAAATTCCATCTCTATCACGATGCGGATGCCGGTGAACCAAGTGATGCTAAACCGGGACTTCCCAATAAAGCACAACGAAGATTGAGATATACCAATATCGACAATCAGACAGGGAATAATCCGGAAATTATTTGGGCTGACACACGTAATGATGACTATTATGGAATACAGCGTCGCTGTCCGCCTCGTCAGACGCTCGGTGGTAAGTTTGCTGGTATCAGTATGACTAACTGTCCTACTTTGCAAACCATTGAAGCATTTTACACTAAAAACGGGCTTCCAATAAATAAGGATAAAACGTTCGACTATGACGAACGTTATGAATATATTAGTGCTCCGGAAAATTGTGATGGAAACAATTATGAGGATCTTGTGAAATATGCTAATTTTACTCCTAGTAGTGATAAGGTAATGCGTCTTTGCACCGATCGTGAGCCCCGATTTTATGCGTGGACTACCTATCATAATGGATATTTTGAATTTGGTAAATATAACAATGAAGAAATTAGTGCTGATCCGGCTAAGCGTGCTATCAGAATCCATTTGTTGAGAGATGATCCTCATGGTCGTGGTAATCGTACCGATCAGGAGTATTCTATTTCTGGATTTGGAAATAAAAAGGGTGTTGTACCGTCCGCTGAATGGAATGTAATAGAATATCCATTTCCGTTATTCCGTCTTGCAGAGCTTTATTTAAACTATGCTGAAGCTTTAGTTGAGTTGGATCGTTTATCCGAAGCTAAAGTATATTTGGATAAAGTACGCGAACGTGCCGGTATTCCTAGTGTAGATGAGGCTTGGGATAAGTATTCTACTAATCCTGGTTACCAAAACACTCAAGAGGGGATGCGAGAGATTGTACGTGCAGAACGTATGAACGAGTTATATTTAGAAGGTCATAAATTCTTCGATATTCGTCGTTGGAAAATAGCAGAGCAACATTGTGGAATGCCCGATCGCGGACTGAATACTAATGCTACTAAGGTGGAAGATTTTACTCCGATGGATCTTCCATTACCGCGAAATTTCCATAAGGGACAATATCTAATGCCAATTCCTTATCAGGAAATTAACAAATGCCCGCATATTGTGCAAAACCCTTACTATAATTAAAGAAAAAGCTTTCTCTCTCATGTCTATTAGGGATGAGGGGGAAGGCAAATAAAGTATCTAATACAGAAAGAAAATATACTATGAAGAGTAATTTATTAAAAAAAATAGCTGGTTGGGTTATAATGGTGTTCTTTGGGATGACTATATTAACTGGCTGTGACGATTATAATTTTGATATACCGCTCACTCCGTTTTTGCTCTTAGACAGCTACAATGTGAACTTTGACCAAAACAGTGGAGAACGGATACTGGAGGTTCGTTGTAACGAAGAATGGACTGTAGAATTGAGCAAAGAACTACAAGGCTGGTGTAGTGTGACTCGTAATGAAGATGACAATTTGATTGTAAGTGTTATTTTGAGTGAAGACAAATATGTGCGTAGAGGTGAATTCTATGTAAAGGCATTTTCTCAAACAGATACTGTACGTGTAGCGCAGTTAGGTTACCAACAAGCTATTTTGGTATCTCCTCAGAACATGAATATCGATGCTGCCGGAGATAAAGTATTGGTGGAAGTAACTTCGAATGTAGACTATATTATTACCCTCCCCGATTGGATAATAAAAGAGACTCAACCTGATACCCGTGCTCCGCAGGAAACTGTTACCAAACAATACCTCTTTAAAATAGAGAGTAACAAGGGAGCAAAACGTATGGGTGAAATTGTGTTTGCCGATAGTGATGAAATGTCCGACTTGGAGCCAACCGTTATTAATGTGGTGCAAAAAGGACTGGATGTTTACGAACCTGTTGCACCTGAAGAGGGCAACGATATTCAACTGTTTCCCAACAGTGCGGAAGGTGATGGTGGTGTGCCTGGTGGAAATTATGATGCAACTTTCGATAATGATTTGACTACCGAATGGCAAGCGAATTGGAAAGCTCCAATAGGATTGGTATATCCTCAGTATATTGAATATACTTTTGATGAACCGGTAGATTTGGACTACATCATTTATCATTGTACCTATTCTGCTAATCGTTTTAAAGATGTGAAGATTGAAGTGTTGACCGATGTTAATAAAACACGTAGTGCAGAATATGTGAAAGTATACGAAGGGACATTTGATAACGCCAACTCTACACGTGCAGACTTCAATGCTTCCCAAAGCAATGTGACAAAGGTAAAATTTACTATCAGTACTTGCTATAATATGAGCAAACCATTGCGGTGTCAAGAAATGCAGTTCTTCCAAAAAGATCCCAATGCTTTCAAATATGATGAACTGTTTACTGATATCGCTTGCACTGACTTGAAGCCTACCGTCACCGAAGAGGATATTTTGAATTGTAAGAGTTCATTTTACAAGACTTTGGCTTGGTTTATGTATAATAATGAGTACCAACGTGAGTTCCGTATTGCCAACTATAAGGCTTATCCGCATCCTGATATCGATGCTGCTGTTAATAAAACAGCTAAATATAGTTTACTTGATAATCCAACAGGAATCTTTGTTCCTGCCGGAGAGAACTTGGTAGTAATGGCCGATTTGAATGGATTGGATAAAGTGAATATCCGTGTACAGAATCTCGACAAACCAGGACAAGATGGATTTGGAGGAACGGAATATACCATTGTAAACGGTGTTAATACTATTAGCATTAAAGAGAAAGGACTTGTGTATGTGATGTATCACAAAGATGATTATGAAAATGCCCCTGAAATCACTCTGCATTTTGCATCGGGTAAGGTAAATGGATATTACGATAGTCAAAATCCAAAACTGAAAGGACGTTGGAAAGAGTTACTCAATAATAGTGTAGATACTCACTTTGATGTGATAGGTAAATATGTGCATCTTACGTTTACTACGCGCAGTTTCTTGAATTATACTAAGGATGTAGATAACCTGATTAACCTTTATGATGATATGATTTATCGTCAGCAAGAGTTCTTGGGATTGGAAAAGTATGATCGTATGTTTCATAATCGTAGTTATTTCCATGTCCATTATAATAGTGGCTCATTTATGTATGCTACCGATTATCATACAGCCTACATTGAAAGTAGTTTGAATTATCTGGCTGATGAGACCCAAATGGCGGCCAATTGTTGGGGACCTGCACACGAATTGGGACATATTCATCAAACTCGTCCGGGATTGAAATGGCATGGCATGACAGAGGTAACAAACAACATTACTGCCATTTATGTACAAACTAAGGTCTACAACGAGCCGTCACGTTTGACTGTTCAGGATCGTTATGTGTCGGCTTTCAATAGCATTATGGCAGGTCAAAAGGCACATAATGCCGAAAGCGATGTATTCAACAAATTAGTTCCGTTCTGGCAATTGGAACTCTACTTTGGCGAAGTGAAAGGAAACACTCCGATGAAACGGACCGATCACGGAGGTTTCTATGCAGACATCTATGAGAAAGTACGTACCACAGCTAATCCGACAACCGATGGTTTGTGCCAACTCGAATTTGTTTATAACAGTTGCGTATCGGCTGGTATGGACTTGACTGGTTTCTTTGAGAAGTGGGGATTCTTATCACCCATCGATATGATGATTGGTGATTATACCAACAAACAATTCACCATCACTGAAACAGAGATAGCCAATGTAAGAAATCGTATCGTTGCCTTGGGATTACCTAAATGTACAGATGCTGTAGAATATATTGTAGATAACACCGTAGATATCTTCAAGGATAAGAAGAATGTTATAGCCGGTATAGCTTCACATCAAGAAGAAACCAACGATGAAGGAATCACCACTTCTACTATTACCGTTAATAACTGGCAAAATGTAGTAGCTTTCGAAGTGCTCAATGCCGACAATAAACTTATTTGCGTATTTGAAGGTACTAAGAAATCCTATAAGATGAATACTGCTTGGGAAAATGGATATAAGTTGATGGCCGTACAATATGACGGCAGTCGTATAGCCGCTTCTATTAAATAAAATAGAGTTGCTACTTGAAATGAAGGCTGCTTATTTTAGCACAACCTGTTAGAATAGGCGGTCTTTTATTTATCTTTGCATATAAATTAATCTTTATTACGTTATAAATATGAAACAACTTCGCAAGTGGACAGTGGCTGCCTTTTGTAGTTTGGCGGGGGTACTCTACGCGCAAACACCCTCTTACTCCACCTATCAAGTAAACAAGGACCTTACTAACTTTACTGATTGGACAGCATCATCTCTGTCTAAGAACTTTAAAGACAAACATTTGAAAGGCATGGAATCCCAGCTAATGAAGCAATTGGCCGAGAAAATGCTGAGAGGTGATTATAACTCGGCCTACTTGTTACAGAGTTATAAGCCTATACCCTCAAATAAGGTACTGGAGCAACAACTCAAACTCACCAACGGATACAGTCGTTACGAAAATATTACCGGGGTCTATTTGGAAGCTGGAGAAAATGTAGTATTGGTGGGTGACCTTCACGGACGCACCGTAGGACTGCTCATTCCAGACTGGATGCGTCAACCGACTCTAGGCTATCAACCGACAAAAGACCCCGAAGGATGGGGAGTGAAAAAACAAGAGATACTGTTACACGAAGGTGCGAACGTAATCAATGTGAAGAAAGCCGGCAATGTGTATGTAGACTATTTCGCGGATGACCCCGACACTGCACCAGCAGTTACCATTCACTTTGTAACTGGGAAGGTAAATGGGTACTTTGACGCTACTGTACAGAGTAACGAAGACTGGAACCGTCTATTAGATAATGCGGTCAGCCCTGTTATGGATGTGAAGGGGAAATATATTCAACTAGCATACCCTGTGGAGCAATTAAAAAAGTTGGCTTATGGCAAAGGCAAGGAACTGGCAGAAAATTATGATAAGATAATGCAGGTACAATATGATTTCTCGGGTGCTACAAAATATAATCGTATTCCTAAGAAACGTATTTTGGCCCGTGTTAACTTTAACTATTTTATGTTTCGTGATGGTGACGGTGTAGCTTTTGAGGGTACAGATGGCACTATGAAGGCAGCGATAGGTCCGGAAGTGACAACTAACTGGGGCATTCATCATGAGATAGGACACGTGATGCAGATGCGTCCCTGGCTTACTTGGGGAGGAATGACAGAAGTGAGCAATAATCTTTTCTCCATGTATGGCACTATGAGTTTGGGTGATTCCAGTCGTTTGAGTAAGCGCCATATTTATGAGGCTGCTTTTAGTAAAGTACTTAATGCGCCAGAAAAGCAGTTTATTATGTGTGTGAAGGATCCTTTCCATAAATTGATACCCTTCTGGCAAATTCAAATCTATGCCGATAAGATTGGTTATAAGGATTTCTATGCCGACCTGATGGAGCATTTACGTAACCAACCTCATAAAGAGGTTGTGTAAAAAGTAAGCATCAAGTGTTCTTTGACATATTGTATAAAAAAGG
>OGFW01001695.1_pt1 | contig 16044 bp, 15 predicted proteins | sample 1570991 | NCBI WGS metagenome assembly OGFW01 (sample SAMEA2582074, study PRJEB24529) | metagenome | biome: Human gut stool | place: China | collected 2011
TAAACAAGGTGAAGTCGTTGTTATCCTGGGTTCCTCAGGTTGTGGGAAATCGACCTTGCTACGTTGCATCAATGGCTTGGAGACCATTCAAGGAGGCGATATTCTCCTGGATGGCAAGTCTATCACTGGCAGTAAGAAGGATTTCCACTTGATTCGTCAGAAAATCGGAATGGTCTTTCAAAGTTATGACCTCTTTCCACACTTGGACATCCTGCAAAATCTGATTTTGGGGCCGGTCAAAGCTCAAGGACGTAACAAGGAAGAAGTCATTGCGGAGGCTGAGAAACTTTTGGACCGTGTGGGACTTCTGGACAAGAAGCATAGCTTCGCACGACAACTGTCAGGAGGTCAAAAGCAGCGTGTGGCTATTGTCCGTTCCCTGCTTATGCATCCTGAAGTTATCCTCTTTGACGAGGTGACAGCTTCGCTTGACCCTGAGATGGTTCGTGAAGTTCTGGAATTGATTAATGACCTCGCTCAAGAAGGGCGTACCATGTTGATTGTCACCCATGAGCTTCAGTTTGCGCGTGCCATCGCTGACCGTATTATCTTTATGGATAAGGGAGTCATCGCTGAGGAAGGTACTGCTGAAGAATTCTTCAATCATCCAAAGACTAAACGAGCTCAAGAGTTCCTCAATGTCTTTGATTTCAGTCAGTTTGGTGCCTATTTGTAACCCATCGTTTTTAGTAAAAAATATAATATTTTAGGAGATATTTATGAAATTAACAAAGAAAATTTTTGCCCTATTAGCCCTCGTCTTTGCCTTGGTGGCAGTGACTGCTTGCTCAAGTAACAGTAGCTCTGGTAAATCAACAGCCAAAGCACGTACTATTGAAGAAATTAAGAAGAGTGGTGAACTCCGTATCGCCGTCTTTGCGGACAAGAAACCTTTCGGTTATGTAGATAACAAGGGTGCTTACCAAGGTTACGATATTGAACTTGGTAACCGTTTGGCTAAAGACTTGGGTGTTAAACCTAAATACGTCTCAGTAGATGCGGCCAACCGTGCAGAATTCTTGATTTCAAACAAGGTAGATATTACCCTTGCCAACTTTACAGTAACTGATGAACGTAAGAAACAAGTGGACTTCGCCCTTCCTTACATGAAAGTCTCAATCGGTGTGGTGTCACCTAAAGACAAGGTCATTAAGGACGTTAAAGAGCTTGAAGGTAAGACTTTGATTGTTACTAAGGGGACAACTGCTGAAACTTACTTTGAAAAGAACTACCCAAATATCAAATTGCAAAAGTATGACCAATATAGCGACGCTTACCAAGCCCTCCTTGATGGTCGTGGCGATGCCTTCTCAACAGATAATACAGAAGTTCTTGCTTGGGCTCTAGAAAACAAAGGCTATGAAGTTGGAATCACATCACTTGGTAACCCAGATACTATCGCTCCAGCCGTTCAAAAAGGTAACAAAGAACTCCTCGACTTTATTAACAAAGACATTAAAAAACTTGGTGAAGAGAATTTCTTCCACAAAGATTATGAAAAAACACTTCACCCAACTTACGGCGATGCAGCTAAAGCTGATGACCTCGTCGTTGAAGGTGGCCAAGTGAAATAAGACTGGCACCCTCTTAAAGAGGTAAGTCTTGCTTAATAAGAATAAATAACCACTCCTGTTTATATCTAGTCTAGCTAGAAGCAGGAGTGGTTTTACTTGTTTTTATAGTTTCTTTTAATCTTCCATTCAACAAAAAGGACATATGTAAACAAGCCCCCCAACATTCCAAATACGATATAAGGTCTCAGGCGATCAAGCAAGGACTTTCGTTGACCATAAGGGGATTTTGAACCGTCTTTCCAGGTAATACTTTTGTCCTCATCATCCACCAGTTTGTAAGATTGGCCATTATAGGTCAGATAATTGTCTTTACGAACATACATCTTCAAATAGTTGTGGCCATTCTTAGTGGGGAGGCTTGAAAGCAGGCGTTCCTTGGCATAAACTTCAATGTAGAGGGTCCCGTCATTAAAGCGTTTAATCTCATCAATGCGTGCATTTTTAATGAGGATATTTCCATCTTGAACAATCTCCCAATTGCGCTTACCTGACTTGTAACCTTCTTCGTAGGATATGGCAAGTTGATGGCTTTCAGATTGCCAAAGACCGTAGATATCGTCTTTATAAACGTCATGACCAAAGAAAATACCATAGATAATGACTACAGGTAAGAGGATTAGGAAACATATCCCAAAAATGTTTGCTAAACGGTCTTTGAATTTTCCCCAACGTGCTCGCCATCCCGTTTTGCGTTTTCGTTCTTTTCGATATGCTTTTTGTGACTGATACTTTCGATTGAGTTTCTTTCGGTCAGCGTATTTTCTGTTTGTTTGGTGTCTCATTGAGTTTTTCTCTCCTCTTTTGCCGAGCCTCTATAATGATAAGAACTGAGCAAATCCCCATAAGTATCAAATAGAGGGCTTCAAAAACCTCATCTATAGTTGTTTTCCGTTCACCATAAGGGCTGGTGGAACCATCTTTCCAAGTGATGGACATGTTTCCAGAATTGATACGCTTGTAGGACTCACCGTCATAAGTTAGGAGATTCCCCTTTCGGACATACATATCCAAGTAATTGTAACCACCTTTTTGAGGAAGTTTTGAGAGGATATTTTCTGGAGCATAGACCTCAATATGGAGTGTTCCGTCGTTCATCTTTTTGATGGCACGAGTATCTGCAACATTGATTATCGTTTTGCCATCTTGGACGATTTGCCAATTTGTATCACCATGTCTACGGACGTGTTCATAGGAAATGGCTAGCGTGTGGTTTTCGGATTGCCAAAGTCCGTAGATATTGCTTTCATTGACCGTATAGTGCTTGTAGTAATAAAAGCCACCCCATAGCAGTGCAATCAGCACTAAAATAATCAATTCAGCTGTTGGCTCTAGTGGGATAACCTTTCTCCAATTAAAGTGCCATCCTTTAGGTTCTTTGATACTTTGACAGTCGCTATTTATATTTTCCTCTCCTTTAGAGAGGTTGATTAATTTTTTCTTTGTCATGCCTAATCCTTTCATCAACCATTGTAACAAATTCATCTCCCAAGCAAAAGCTAGCCTGATTTGTGATATAATTGGGAGTGATTGCGGGCAAGAAAATCTTACTTCTTGCCAGACTTGTAAAAAACAAAACAGAGGATTTTAAGATGAAACTGACACTCCATGAAATTGCCAAGGTTGTTGGCGCTAAAAATGATGTCACAGCCTATGAAGATGTTGCCATTAACCAGATTGAGTTTGATAGCCGTAAGATTACAGCGGGCGACCTCTTTTTGCCGCTCAAAGGTGCACGTGATGGACATGATTTTATCCAAACAGCCTTTGACAATGGTGCTCTAGCGACATTCACAGAAAAAGAATTGCCAGCTGATCAAGCTCACATCCTAGTCGATGATGCTCTTGAAGCCTTCCAAAAACTAGCTGCCTACTATCTTGAAAAGACTGGTGTTGACGTTATTGCGGTGACTGGTTCTAACGGTAAGACAACGACCAAGGACATGATTCATGATATCTTGGCCACAACCTATCGTACTTACAAGACCCAAGGTAATTACAACAATGAGATTGGTCTTCCTTATACAGCCCTCCACATGCCTGATGATACGGAGAAAATCGTCCTTGAGATGGGGCAAGACCACATGGGAGACATTCACCTCTTGTCAACCTTGGCGAAGCCAAAAACAGCTGTTGTTACCTTAATCGGAGAGGCTCATTTGGAATTCTTTGGTAGCCGTGACAAGATTGCTCAAGGTAAAATGCAAATGCAAGACGGTATGCCTGATGCTAGCCTCTTGCTTGTACCTAGTGATCCTATCGTCGATCCATTCTTGCCAAGCAATCTTGAAGTGGTACGCTTTGGAGAAGGTGCAGAGCTTACAGTCTCTGAGTTGACAGAGTACAAGGACCATCTCACCTTCTCAACCAACTTCCTAGACGGACAAGTTACCTTGCCAGTCACTGGAAAATACAATGCCACAAATGCCATGGTTGCTGCCTATGTCGCCAAACACTTGGGTGTAACTGAGGAAAATATCCTCACAGCTCTTGCTAACTTGCAGCTTACAAAGAACCGTACTGAATGGAAAAAAGCAGCCAATGGTGCGGATATCCTTTCAGATGTCTACAATGCTAATCCAACAGCCATGAAGCTCATTTTGGAAACTTTCTCAGCTATTCCTAAGAATGAAGGAGGCAAGAAAATCGCTGTCCTAGCTGATATGAAAGAACTCGGTGAACAGTCTGTGCAACTTCACACACAGATGATTCTAAGCCTGACACCAGATGCTATTGATACGGTGATTTTCTACGGTGAAGACATTGCCGAATTGTCACAACTTGCTAGTCAAATGTTTCCTCTTGGTCATGTCTATTATTTCAAGAAAACAGCTAACGAAGACCAATTTGACGCTATGGTCAAACAAATCAAAGAAAGCCTAGGCGAGCACGATCAAATCTTGCTCAAGGGCTCTAACTCTATGAACCTAGCCAAGGTTGTAGAAGAACTCCAAGCTAAGAATTAAGTTCTCTAACCTGCTCTCCAAGCAGGTTTTTGCTTTACCCTGAAATTTGATATAATAGCAGGCATAGTAATTTCAGCAGGAGAAGAGAATGAAGGATTTTTTGACAACCACCCAAACTCATCCACCCCAGATACCTTTGCCCTATTATTTGCTTATGCTTTTGGCGATGCTACTTCTGAGTTACTTGAGTTGGTGTTGGTATAAGAATAAGATATGGCGTTGGACCTTTCTCACTATCCAAGCCATTCAACTCTTTGCCCTCTATACTTGGTACCTCTGGCAGGGCTTTCCACTTTACATTAGTCTGCCCCTTTACCATTGCCGCATGGCCATGTTTGCTGTTCTCCTCCTTAAAAATAGTAGAATAAAGAGCTATTTCGCTATTATGGGAGTCATCGGGACCTACTGTGCATTGATTTATCCAGTATTTGATCCCTATGAGTTTCCACATATCACGGGCTTTTCTTTCCTAATTGGCCACTATGCCCTACTGGTCAATAGCCTCAATGTCATTTTTAATAGTTATAAAACTCATCCCATCAGCAAGCGGCTGATTGTGGTGACTACCTTATTACTAAATCTAGCTTTGGTAATAGTTAATCAGACCATCGGTGGAAACTATGGCATGCTTAAACACACACCATTTATTATGGGAACTCCCTTAGTTGTCAAATACCTTGCTGTTTCAGGAGCTCTGATTATTCTCATGATAATCATGAAAAAAGGTCTGGAGCATTTTGAAGAGTAATACTAAATAAATGAAGAAACACGCTATCAGAAAGTTGATAGCGTGCTTTGTCATTTTATTTGTTTTATTCTAACACAAAACGCTTTCAGAATTGCTTTCACACTGTAATTTGGATATAATAAAAGTGCTGTGCCTGCGAGAATTATAGCAGGCCTTGACAACAAATGTAGCTTTCAAAAGACAGAAATTTTCTGAAAGAAGTGCTACAACGATCTTGCTTTTCGTTCTGGTAAAAACCCTAATGCTATTAGTAGCTCTGGGACATGGGATTTTTGAGATTTACAAAGAAGCTACTGACGTCCAATACCACTAAGGAAAAGTATCAAAAAGATTATTTTTAAAGAAGAAAGAAAACTATGAGTATCCAAGACGAAATCAAAAAACGCCGTACTTTTGCCATCATCTCTCACCCCGATGCTGGTAAAACAACAATCACTGAACAATTGCTTTACTTTGGGGGTGAAATCCGTGAAGCTGGTACCGTAAAAGGTAAGAAAACCGGAAACTTTGCCAAATCAGACTGGATGGATATTGAGAAACAACGTGGTATCTCAGTAACTTCATCTGTGATGCAGTTTGACTATGCTGGCAAACGTGTCAATATCCTTGATACCCCAGGGCACGAGGACTTCTCAGAAGATACCTACCGTACCCTTATGGCGGTTGATGCTGCCGTCATGGTCGTTGACTCAGCCAAAGGTATCGAGGCCCAAACCAAAAAACTTTTCGAAGTTGTCAAACACCGTGGTATTCCTGTCTTCACCTTCATGAACAAATTGGACCGTGATGGACGTGAGCCACTTGACCTCTTGGAAGAGTTGGAAGAAGTGCTTGGTATTGCCAGCTACCCAATGAACTGGCCTATCGGTATGGGTAAAGCCTTCGAAGGACTTTATGACCTCTATAACGAACGCTTGGAGCTCTATAAAGGTGACGAGCGCTTTGCCAAGATTGAAGATGGTGATACTCTTTTTGCCAACAACCCATTCTATGAGCAAGCTAAAGAAGATATTGAACTCTTGACAGAAGCGGGTAATGAATTCTCTGAGGAAGCTATTTTAGCTGGTGAATTGACGCCGGTCTTCTTCGGTTCTGCCCTTACAAACTTTGGGGTTCAAACCTTCCTCGATACCTTCCTCAAATTTGCACCAGAACCACATGGTCACAAGACAGTGGATGGTGACGAGATTGATCCTCTTAACAAGGATTTCTCTGGTTTTGTTTTCAAAATCCAAGCCAATATGGACCCACGTCACCGTGACCGTATTGCCTTTGTTCGTATCGTTTCAGGTGAATTCGAGCGTGGTATGAGTGTTAACCTAACCCGTACTGGTAAAGGAGCTAAGCTCTCCAACGTCACTCAGTTCATGGCCGAATCCCGTGAAAATGTCGAAAATGCCGTGGCTGGAGATATTATCGGTGTTTATGATACAGGAACTTATCAGGTTGGTGATACTCTTACTGTAGGTAAAAACAAATTTGAATTTGAGCCACTACCAACCTTTACGCCAGAGTTGTTCATGAAAGTTTCTGCTAAAAACGTTATGAAACAGAAGTCCTTCCACAAAGGAATTGAACAATTGGTGCAAGAAGGAGCCATCCAGCTCTACACCAATTACCAAACAGGTGAATACATGCTTGGTGCCGTTGGTCAACTTCAGTTTGAAGTCTTCAAACACCGTATGGAAAATGAATACAATGCCGAAGTCGTTATGACACCAATGGGTAAAAAGACTGTGCGTTGGATTCAACCTGAGGACCTTGATGAACGCATGTCATCAAGCCGAAACATCTTGGCCAAAGACCGCTTTGACCAACCAGTCTTCCTCTTTGAAAATGACTTTGCCCTCCGTTGGTTTGCGGATAAATATCCAGATGTAACATTGGAAGAGAAGATGTAATGTACTAAGATTGCTTGGCTATTTCATAGCCTAAGCAATCTACGCCACGTCCTATGAGACCGTGGCTAAGTCCCTTACTAACTCGAAAACGGAAAAAACATCGTTTCCGTTTTCTCATGTCGTAATACTATGTATAGTTTATGTAAATCGTTCATCTTTTGACGCTAGCCACTATCTTGTGGCTAGCTAGCCGTCTCACTAACTACGTCAGACGAATAATATCGATTCGTCTGACTTCGTGTTGTAACATCTTAATAATGATATCTACGTCACGTCTCTAAAACAACACAAAATATAGGACTATCTAATCAGATAGTCCTATATTTTTTATAAACCTAATAGTTATCAAATATACCTATGATTAATTATTTTAGATAATTACGATTATGATAAATCAAGCCAGCTTCCAAAAGTATGCAAATTGTTGATAGCCAGAAACTTGTTGTAATTCCAAATTTTTCAGTAATAGAACTCATCAGAAAGACGAAAACTGAAAAAGCAAGGGTTGAAATGACTTCAAATACAGAATAAACATGTACTAACTGATTTTCATCGACAGTTTCCTGAAGAAAGACACTTTCAGGTACTTCTTTTAACTGAGAAAAGAAGCCGATTAAACTTGAGAAAATTAAAAATGTTTGTGTGTTTGAGAAAAAGAGGATACTGGCTGTGATGGTCGCCATTGCTAAGAGTGGAAAGAGAATACTTTTCCACTTATGAGCTAAAAACTTTTCGGATAGTTTGTAGACAATTATTCCACCTAAAATGATACCAAGGGAATAGGCTGTATTTGAGTAGCCCCAGTAACTTTCAGTTTGTTTTAACACCTCGGTTACAAAAACAAGGATTACAGATGACACCCAGATTGTATTGGAGAAGTCCTCTAATAAATTTGCTTGGACAAATAACTTTAATTTAGGATTTTTTGCAACTAACTTCCATCCTTTTACTAGAGTATCCAGATTAGTCTCCGACTCTAACTGCTCTATTTTAGCCTGTGGGAGAAAGAGCATCACAGAAGTAGAAAGAAGATAAAGAAATAGGACTATCAACATTGTAGAAAATAGGCCAACCGAAGCGTAAAGGAGTCCTCCCAGTCCCCAACCAATCAATTGCACTCCCTCACCACTCATTGATAAGGCAGCATTTGCCTTTCCCAAATTTGTGGCATATCTAGGAATCATGGCATAAGATACGGGCGACGCAAAGCCATCTAAGATAGAAATAGCGACAACAAAGATATACATTCCTAAGGCTGGAACAAATTGAGCCTTAAAGAGCATCACAAGGAGTATTGCTAATAGAAAAGTCTTTCCACATTGAGTGAATGAAAGCACTCTATTTAGGGCTAGTTTTTTAGTCACCAATGGCACTAGAAGGCTTGCCACGAAAGCTGACAATCCGATTAGAATGGGAACCATTGAGGTTGCAATAACGGATTTTGTAATGATGTAGATATTTGCAATGAGAGATACCCTGAGGAAAATGTCAGCTAAATTAGCAAATAATTGAGAGAGAAGTAATTTCAGAAAGGATTTAGACATATCGTTTCTCCATATCGGTTACCAAATCTGGAAATGAAATTGGATTCACATATTTTTTAAACAAAATAATTTTACAAGAATAATAATCTTATTTAATAAATTCCCATATATGCTTTCTAACTATTTTCCTCTATCAATTTTTTCAAATGTGCTTCATAAGTCTTTGCAATATGCTCGCTCTTTGCTAATTTCATGGCCCCAATATATTTTTTCATTTCGATAATGGACTGATTATTTCCTTCTTTTTTATATTGATAATAATTTTGTGCATATTGAAAAACCAATCGTTCATAAATTTCAGTCTCGATAAAAAAGCATTGGTTTAATTGTTTTTCAAAATACAGTGCATCAATGAGTTCTCCTCTCTCTATGCATGTAATATAAACATTTAATAACATGGTTGATATCATGCGTCGATTATTAGGAATCTCTTTGTAAAAATCAGACCTTCTAGACATCTCCTTTGCCAAAACCATAAGAGTCTCATGGTTCAACACATCTAAGGTATTTGCAAAAATTAATAATTCATAATAACCCCAGTACTCAACACTAAATAGATAATCGGTTAAATCGGTTAGATCCTGTTTTGTATAATAGCTTTCTCCCGATAAATCCTGCAAGCGAATTTTTAATAAAATAGTATTAATGTGATGAAATTTTTCTCGTTTATGTTCTGATTTTAGTTGGGAATTAAGTAGTTTCTTTAATCCATTAATATCATGAGTTGATACAAAAAACTGAATCTTTGCTAATAGTTCATTCAGTTCATCACGATGAAAATCATGGACAGCATACATGAATTCGTCAATAGGCATATTAATCTCGTCCAATATCAACATAAACTTTGTAATGGTTAAGTCTGTCTGTCCTTTTTCAAAACGAGACAGTTGAGATGTCGAGATACCAGCTTTTGCGACATCTTTTAATCGTATCCCTCTTGATTCGCGAAATTTTTTAAAAATTTCTCCAAATTTTTGCATGGGAAACCTCCAGTTTGCATATATGGGAACATATATTTTTTTTGTATCTTAACATAAAATACAGTAAAACAAAAGTGAGGTTATTACTGTGAATAAGCAATAATTGCTATTTTTTATAAAAACAAGAAAAACCATAGGACTGCCAATTAAGACTGTCCTATGGTTTCTTTTATTTTTCCGTATTGAGTAATCTGCCTAGGAATCGTTGCAGGGCGAAGAAAACAATGAGGCTGGCCAATGTTTCTCCTAGGAAAGATGAGCTATTGACAATGAGTGAATAGAGATAAGGGCTTTGTCCCTTAGGGGCATAGCTTCCCCAAAAGATGACACCGGCTATAAAGTGAATGAGGTAACGAGCAAAGCTACCAAGCAGAATCCCCCAAGTGATAAGCATCAGAGACTTGACTTTATTGCCTTGTTTAATGGCTTTATCAAGGGCTGGTTTGACCACACCACTGATTCCAATAAGGCTAAAGGCGACAAAATACTCCAGAAAACCTTGTGTTAAGGTTAGCCAACCGCCGGCTGCTTGTCCTGTCACCACTTGAAGCAGTCCCCAGATGAGACCGCCCATTGCACCGGCTTTAAGCCCCCAGCGAAAACTAAGGAGAAAGATAGGCACCATCTTAAAGGAAAGGGAAATCCAAGGGCCTATAGACATGGGTTGAGTAACCAAGTCGAGAATGTAAGCAATAGTTGCAAAGAGTGCAACCTCAATCATTGGTCGAATACTTGTTTTCGACATAAAAAACCTCCTATACCAATCGTCTTGATTGGCTATTTTTGCCACATCAAAACGTTGTCATAGAAGTTCTTCTATTTCAATCTATTTTGAGACACATCCCTACGCAGGTTCTAACCTGATCAGGTGGTAAGAGTTTAGGCAAGTCTTGAAGAAAAATTCAAGCTAGCCATTCTCAGCAATTGCTCCTCTTGTGACTCCTTAATTGTACTACCAGAAAGCCATTTCTGCAAGTGTCTGAAATCCTAAAATTGTGGTATAGTTAAAGCAAGGATTATCTTTACAATAAAAAAGGAGAAATAACTATGGGACTTTTTTCAGGACTGCTTGGCAATGCATCTAAAAAAGATAATGATAAGGTTGAGCGTCAATTGGAAGGCATCTTGATTCCAGGTGAACAAGTGGAGTTAGCCTATGTTCTTGTTCGTGACTTGATTGTCTTTACAGAGAAACGCTTGATTTTAGTCGATAAGCAAGGTGTTACAGGGAAGAAGACCTCTTACAAATCTATCCCTTATCACTCAATCTCTCGTTTTACTGTAGAAAGCTCGGGCCACTTTGACTTAGATGCTGAACTTAAGATTTGGATTTCATCAGCACTTGAGCCTGCAGAAGTGCTTCAATTTAAGAGCGATAATAATGTCTTTGAAATCCAACAAGCGTTGGCAGCAGCAGTGCTAAAGTAATGAGGACGAAAAATGTTTATTGAAAAGGAACTGGGTTACAAGCGTCACTGGATTAATATTGACTCAGACATTATTTCTGAGCAATCCTACCTTTATACCAAGTATGATATCGACCAAGAAACCATAGAGTATGCCTTGGATAAAAATGAACGAGCCCACATGGATTACAACCGTGAGAATGGGACAATCACCTTTATCTATAATGTTCTGGAGCTTGAAAAGGATAAGGAATACTATGAAACCATTCCTCTGACCTTTATTGTACAAGATTCGCGTTTGGTGACCATTAGTAACGAGGATAACGCTTATGTGATAAGCAAGATGCAAGATTATGTGGATAACCATGAGGATTTGTCTATCTACAAATTGCTCTTTGCAGGCCTTGAGATGATTTCAAATGCCTACTATCCCGTCATTGAACGTTTGGATCAGCAAAAAGATGAGGTTAGTCGACGCCTAAGACAGACAACGACAAGTAAGAATCTTTACGACCTTTCAGATTTGGAAACAGGCATGGTCTATTTGGTAGCTGCCGCTACACAAAACCGTCTCCTTTTGGAGCACATCAAGGGGCACGCCATTTATCGTCGTCTCAACGAGGTTGAAAAAGAACAGTTTGATGATGCCATGATTGAAGCTAGGCAGTTGGTTGCCATGACGGATCTTATTTCTAAGGTCTTACAGCAACTATCAGGTTCTTATAATAATATCCTAAACAATAACCTGAACAACAACTTGAGTAATTTGACCATTATTGAGGTACTCTTGGGAGTGCTCGCCGTCATTACCGGTTTCTTTGGGATGAATGTTCCTCTACCGTTTATGACTGTCAGTCCAGCCTGGATTTTCATCATTATCGGTAGTGCGATTCTTTGTTTGGTCTTGGCCCGCTACCTGCGTTGGTTGGTCCATAAATAATAATTAGTGAGTGAAACCGTCTTCTCAAATTGGAGGCGGTTTTAAAACGTTATTTTCTGTCTTTTTATCCTTAAATATGATAGACTAGATAAGTTGTTAAAATAAACGACTATTAAATACAGGTAGTTAACATACTACACAACCAAGTCTCATAAGGTGGCTTCGCACCGCCTTCAAATAGAAAGAAGAATACTTTGAAATTTACAGATTTAAACCTATCAGAAGACATCCAATCAGCTGTTGTAGCTGCCGGTTTTGAAAAGCCATCACCTATCCAAGAGTTGACCATTCCACTCGCTCTTGAAGGGAAGGATGTTATCGGTCAGGCCCAAACTGGTACTGGTAAAACAGCTGCCTTTGGTTTGCCTACCCTAGATAAAATTCGTACAGAAGAAAATACAATCCAAGCACTTGTTATTGCCCCAACACGTGAGTTGGCAGTGCAATCTCAAGAAGAGCTTTTCCGTTTTGGTCGTGACAAAGGCGTTAAAGTTCGTTCAGTCTACGGTGGTTCTAGCATTGAGAAACAAATCAAGGCCCTCCGTTCAGGTGCCCACATTGTAGTAGGGACACCAGGTCGTCTCCTTGACCTTATCAAACGTAAGGCTCTTAAACTCAATAATATCGAGACTTTGATTTTGGATGAAGCTGATGAAATGCTTAACATGGGCTTCCTTGAAGACATTGAAGCTATCATTAGCCGAGTACCAGAAGAACGTCAAACCCTTCTCTTCTCAGCAACTATGCCTGATGCTATCAAACGTATTGGCGTTCAGTTCATGAAAGATCCTGAGCATGTGAAAATCAAGGCTAAAGAATTGACCAATGTTAACGTTGACCAATACTTTATCCGAGTGAAGGAACAAGAGAAGTTTGATACCATGACTCGTCTTATGGATGTTGACCAACCTGAATTGTCAATCGTCTTTGGACGTACCAAACGTCGTGTGGACGAGTTGACACGTGGTTTGAAACTTCGTGGTTTCCGTGCCGAAGGTATCCACGGTGACCTTGACCAAAACAAACGTCTTCGTGTTATCCGTGACTTCAAGAACGACCAAATCGATATCTTGGTTGCGACAGACGTTGCGGCGCGTGGTCTTGACATTTCAGGTGTCACTCACGTCTACAACTATGATATTCCACAAGATCCAGAAAGCTACGTTCACCGTATTGGACGTACAGGACGTGCAGGCCAATCAGGTCAATCTATTACTTTCGTAGCTCCAAACGAAATGGGTTACTTGGGAATCATCGAAAACTTGACTAAGAAACGCATGAAAGGTCTTAAGCCACCAACAGCTCAAGAAGCCTTCCAAGCTAAGAAGAAAGTTGCCCTTAAGAAAATCGAACGTGACTTTGCGGATGATGCTATCCGTGCTAACTTTGACAAGTTCAAGGGCGATGCGGTTAAATTGGCTCAAGAATTCACACCTGAAGAATTGGCGCTTTACATCTTGAGCTTGACCGTTCAAGATCCAGAGACAATGCCAGAAGTGGAAATTGCGCGTGAAAAACCATTGCCATTTAAACCATCAGGTGGTGGCTTTGGTGGAAAAGGCAAAGGTGGCCGTGGAAATGGCCGTCGTGGAGACCAACGTCGTGACCGAAATCGCAGAGATGACCGTGAAGGTGGACGCCGTGATTTCAAACGCAAGTCCAATAAAAATAGCCGAGACTTTGAGGGCAAAGGTAATAAACGTCCTCATCGCACTTCCAATGAAAAGAAAAATGGATTTGTCATCCGCAATAAAGGGGATAAATAAGTCCGAAGGAACGGTCTAGCAATAGGCCGTTTTTTATATGAACATTAAAAATACAAGGGTTAACTAGCTGTTAACCCTTGTATATTTATAAGGAGACCTAAATGATAACTGACTCTTTTAGAAAAATGTATCATGATAAGGAGCATCCAAAAAAGTCAGACAACAGAAAGAATGAATTCCTAAAATGGAATATTTCTGTTAACATATTAAGTCTACAATTATTTCTAAGCTTTGTCAAGAATTTTTTCTTATTTTTTTAAAAATTTTTGACTAGAAAAATAAAAATTGACAATCTCTTCTAAAAGGTTATAATGAATATAATAACTATACTAATTATAAAGAGGTGTCATCCATGGTGATTGCATTAAAAAATGATGATCTAGAAGTACACTTTAAGACATTTGGAGGGGAATTGAGCTCCATTCGAAGTAAAGAAGGCATAGAATATCTCTGGCAAGGGGATCCAGAGTATTGGTCAGGGCAAGCGCCCGTTCTGTTTCCGATTTGCGGGAGCGTTCGTAATGGCCAAGTACAGTATCATCTAAAAGATGGAGTGAAGACAGGTCAGCTACCAAGACACGGCCTCATTCGCAAGAGAGAGTTTGAACTCAAAGAACAGACAGACCATCGTCTTGTCTTTGAAATCACCTCTAACGACGAAAGCTTACAAAATTATCCCTACCATTTTCGAGTGGAAATCGCTTATGAATTGAAAGGGAAAGAAATCACCATCACCTATCGCGTGCAAAATCTAGAGTCAGATCAAGTCATGCCTTATTTCATTGGAGGGCATCCAGCCTTTCGTTGTCCCCTTTTAGCAGATGAAGACTATGAAGACTACGAGTTGATTTTTGAAAAAGAAGAAAGCTGTAGCGTTCCTCTCTTGTTCACAGAAACCGGTTTGGTTGATCGCCTGCAGCGGACGCCATTTTTAGACCATAGTCGTAGCCTACCTTTGCGCCATGAACTGTTTGAAAAAGATGCCATTATTTTAGATCAATTAGCCTCTAAATCTGTGCAGCTCCTCTCGAAAAAATCCGGTAAAGGTTTGGAATTTGCCTTTGCAGATTTTGAGAATCTCGTCCTTTGGTCTACCAATAACAAGGGTCCTTTCATTGCCTTAGAGCCTTGGACGGGTATTTCCACATCTGCAGAAGAGGGCGATTTCTTCGAAGATAAAAAAGGTGTGATCCAGTTGGCTCCTCAAGAGACACGGAGTCACCAATACCGTATCACCATTTTGTAAATGAAAAACCGTTGGACTATGGAGTCCGACGGTTCTTTTTGATATAGTTTAGCTTTGCTTGACGCGATTTCTTTTTAAAGAGAGCCTCGGCAGACATAGCAGAGGGTTTATCTGGATAGGCTTCTTGGTAAAGAAGTTTAACAGGGAGGCGAGCCCGTGTGTATTTGGCGCCTTTTCCAGCATTGTGAGTCTTTAGGCGTTTTTCGACATCCGTGGTGTAGCCAGTGTAGAGGGAGCCATCCGCACACTCTAGGACATACATGTAAGCCTTAGTTTCCATAGTAGATCTCATGAATCTCGTCTGTATAGCTGCCATCTTCATTGTGAATAAAGAGGGGAGGCAGAATTTTTAAACCGTCCAGTGAGCCATCCTTGATCGCTTCAATCAATAACATATTCGCCTCTTTGGTCACTTTGGGATAGACAAACTGGATCCGCTTAGGTGCAAGATTGTAACGCTTCATGGTTTCGATGATATCTAAAAAGCGATCTGGACGATGGACCATCGCTAAGCGACCATTTGATTTGAGAACCCGCTGGGCCACATGGCAAATCTCATCTAAATTGGTCGTAATTTCATGCCGAGCTAAGAGGTAGTGTTCACTCTCATTGAGATTGGAATGCTCATCCACCTTGAAATAAGGAGGATTGCAGAGGATGATATCCACTTTACTGCCCTTGATATGTTGAGGCAAATGCTTGAGGTCATCGGTGATCATGGACATTTGCTGGTTCAAGCCATTGAGAGCAATGGAGCGGGTTGCCATATCCGCTAGACGTTCCTGTATTTCGACACCAATGATCTGGGCCTCTGTACGAGTACTCGCAAAAAGTCCCACGGCTCCATTTCCAGCGCAGAGATCTACGATCAAGCCCCGCTTGGGCAATTTTGGAAAGCGTGAGAGCAGGACGCTATCCACGGAGTAACTAAAGACTTCCCGATTTTGTATGATTTTCACATCACTTGAAAAGAGTT
>OGFW01001717.1_pt1 | contig 15869 bp, 12 predicted proteins | sample 1570991 | NCBI WGS metagenome assembly OGFW01 (sample SAMEA2582074, study PRJEB24529) | metagenome | biome: Human gut stool | place: China | collected 2011
CAGCTAATTCGCTACGCTTTGCCCAAATTTACTTTTTCGCTATGTGTTTATTTTATGATTGAGAAAGTCATTTCCTTTATTGGATATACAATAGGAATGTACAGTCAGTTTACTATCGGCTTTTTATTAATCTGATAGCTTTTTCAACTTTTTAAAGTGCTCGATTACGGCTAAATAGTTCTGATCCTGACAGGCGTCGAATTTGTTCCAAAGATCTCCTAATACGACAGCTCCTCCGAAACCGAAATCTTTAATCTCCAGCAAATTATCTTCATTGATACCTCCCAATGCCATCACTTTCGAATCGATAATTTTGGCTCTTTGTGCTTCACGCAATTCTTCGGCAGTATATGTTGAATAGTAATTCACTTTAGAGATACTATCATAAATAGGACTCATAAAAACATAGTCGTAAAAATGCTTTCTGTTTTTTACCTCCTCCACTGAATGGCACGAACAGCTGATGTGACCATAATAATCATGCGGCTCTTTGGGATTACGTGCATTCAGGTGGATACCCATCAGATTAAATTCTTCTTTCAAATAGAAATGTTCATGCGTGACGATACGGCGGTGATATTTATCCGGAATAAGTGTCAATAGCCGTTCCGAATACATAGCCGGAGTTTCCGGCTTCCTAAGATGTAGGACATCCAGCCCCTCTTCGAAAAGAGCGGTAATAATCTTATCTTCTTCGACGAAGAAGGTAGGGGTGGTAACTACAATTAGTTTCATTTCTTTTGTTAAAATTGGATTGCTTAGCAAAGTTACTAATTAACTATGTCAGAAACCAACCTTTATAGTGAAAATTTGTTAGATTGCCATGTCCGCAGGTCGATTGTCCATAGTTCACCGGCTAAAACATTACCAAAATCACAGATTATTTTCAGCACTTCCGTAGCTTCAACGCTTCCTACAATAGCAGGAGTAACTCCCATCACACCTTTGGGCGGAGGAGGCATTCGTTGCATTTCTTCTTCGTCGGGATAAAGATCCCGGTAGTTCTTTTTCTGATTTCCATAGTTGAATACAGAAACCTGTCCTTCAAAGCCGCAGATAGCACCATATACGTATGGCTTTTTCTGTTCAATGCAGATATCGTTAATCAGGTAGCGGGTGGCAAAGTTATCACAGCCGTCGACTACTATATCATATTCCTGAATGATATGATAAGCATTTTCTTTCGTCAACCGGGTAGAGTAGGGATGTATTCTGATCTCGCTGTTGAGAGCGGAGAGCCGTTCCGCTGCACAGATAGCTTTCGGTTTACCCAATTCTTTTTCGGAATAGAGAACTTGTCGTTGCAGGTTAGTGATGCTTACCAAATCGTCATCTACCAGTCCGAGACATCCCACACCGGCGCCTGCCAGGTAGAGAGCGATGGGAGAGCCTAGCCCTCCCACACCTACAATAAGCACTTTGGCTTCCTGCAGTTTCTTCTGACCTTCTTCTCCGATTTCGGGAAGTATGATTTGTCTATCGTACCGCATCTGCCTATCTTTTAAAATCAAAAGACTGATCCCAATCCTTCCAAACCGGTTCGCGACCCAGTTTCTTCAAGTCACGTTCCACTTCAACCGCCTTTCGCTCATCACTTACGTGAAATTGTTCCAGGGTTTGAGGATAACTGTAATATCCTCCCGGTTCAGTTTTACTCTCCGCACTCATGGTTGTAACACCGAGCGTTGCCATGTGATTTCGGATTTCTGCACTTTCACGAGTGGAATAGGAGATATCTACGTCGTGGTCGAAGATTCGCATCGCGAATGTAAGTTGAGCCAGTTCCCGGTCGTTCATGACTACATTCGGTTGGAATCCGCCATTTTCAGACGGACGCATACGCGGGAAATTTACGCTGTATTTTGTTTTCCAATAATGCTTCTGCAGATAACGCAGATGATAAGCCATCATCGTTACGTCTGTCCGCCATTCTTCCAGACCGATCAGGACACCCATGCCAATCTTATGTACACCTGCCTGTCCCATACGGTCGAAGCCGTCTACACGCCATTCGAATTTAGATTTCATGCCTCTCGGATGATATGTCTTGTAATTTGCTTTATGGTAAGTCTCTTGAAAACAGATCACTCCATTCAGACCATGATTAGTCAGTTCCTGATATTCTTCTGCTTTAAGGGGCATTACTTCAATTTGCAGGTTGCTGAAATAAGGTTTTGCCAAATCCAGCGCCCGGGCAATGTAGGGAACACCTGCTGCGGCAGGGTTTTCACCGGTTACGAGCAGTAGATTTTCAAAAGGAGCCAGTCGTTTGATGGCTTTGTATTCGTTGACAATCTCTTCCTCTGTCAGTATCGTTCTCTTCATCGGATTGCTGATGTGGAAACCGCAATAGACGCAGGAGTTGGTACATGAATTAGTCAGGTAGAGCGGTACGAACATGGAGATAGTCTTACCGAACCGTTCCATCGTATATTTCTGACTAAGGCGTGCCATCACTTCCAGATAAGGAGTGGCGGCAGGTGAAATCAGCGCCATAAAGTCGTTGACATCCAGATGCTCTTTTTTACCCAATGCACGGCGTACGTCGGCATCTGTTTTGGAATAGATGGCTTTTGTCGTCTCTTCCCAGGATATTTTTTCTAATTCGTCGGAGAACATTCTTATTAAATTGAGAATTAAAAATTGAAAATTGAAATGAGGGGAGGGCAGGTTCGGTCAGTGGGCTGACTTTCTGTTTCTCCCCACTCATTATTTGTTGGTTTTAGCGCTTTTCTTTAAATCGCGTGACAGTCTCATTGCACAGAAATTAGGTCCGCACATCGTACAATATTCTCCATCGATATGATGTCCTGCACGGAAATAAGTCTGCGCCCGCTCCGGATCGAGAGACAGGTCGAACTGATCTTTCCAGCGGAACTCATAGCGAGCTTTACTCAATGCGTTGTCTCGTACCTGTGCACCCGGGTGTCCTTTTGCCAGGTCAGCGGCATGAGCGGCTATCTTGTAGGTAATGACTCCTACGCGTACATCCTCTTTGTCGGGTAAGGCAAGGTGTTCTTTCGGAGTGACATAACAAAGCATAGCCGTACCCAGCCATCCGATTTGTGCGGCACCGATAGCAGAAGTGATATGGTCGTATCCGGGAGCAATATCCGTCACCAACGGGCCGAGTGTATAGAATGGGGCGTCATGGCATTTTTCAATCTGACGTTCCATGTTCTCTTTGATTTTATGCATCGGAACGTGTCCGGGGCCTTCAATAAATGCCTGGACATTCTTATCCCAGGCACGAAGTACTAATTCTCCCATGGTATCCAGTTCGGCAAACTGCGCTTCATCGTTCGCATCGTAGATAGAACCCGGACGAAGTCCGTCGCCTAAAGAAACGGCTACATCATATTGTGCCAGGATATCACAAATATCATCAAAGTGATCGTATAAGAAACTTTCCTGATCGTGTACGAGACACCATTTACTCATTATGCTTCCTCCACGGCTGACAATACCGCACAACCGCTTATCGGCAAGATGAACATTATGGCGGCGGATCCCCGCATGAATGGTGAAGTAATCTACACCTTGTTCGCATTGTTCAATCAATGTATCCCGGTAGATTTCCCAGGTGAGGTCTTCCACTATGCCGTTCACCTTTTCAAGTGCCTGATAAATAGGAACCGTGCCGACGGGTACGGGACAATTACGGATAATCCATTCGCGTGTTTCATGAATATTTTCTCCTGTGGAAAGATCCATCAAGGTATCGCCACCCCATTTGCAGCTCCACAATGCTTTCTCCACTTCTTCATCTATGCTTGAGGTAGTAGCCGAATTTCCGATATTCGTATTGATTTTCACAAGGAAGTTGCGTCCGATAATCATCGGTTCAGCTTCCGGGTGGTTGATATTGGCCGGTAATACAGCACGTCCTTCTGCAATCTCCTGACGGACAAATTCTGGAGTAATGTGGGTCTTAATTCCCAATTCCTCGCAATTCATGTTCTCGCGGATTGCTACATATTCCATTTCAGGGGTGATAATCCCTCTTTTGGCGTATGCCATTTGAGTGATTGCTTCTCCTTTTTTAGCGCGATAGGGCAGAGCGATGTGCTCGAAACGTAAGTGATCGAGACTTTTATCGTCCCTTCTCATTTGTCCGTATTCTGAAGTAATTTCAGGAAGTTGTTCCACATCACCACGGCCTACAATCCATTCTTCACGCATACGGGGCAGTCCTTTTTTAAGATCAATGCTCATATCTGCATCGCTGAACGGTCCGCTGGTATCATATACATATATCTCCGGGTTCGGTGTTGCTATCTTTTCTTCGCCTTCAAAGCTGACACTGGGCACTTGTTCCACTTTCCGCATCGCTACACGGATATTCGGATAAAGTTTACCGGGTAAATAGACTTTCTGCGAGCGGGGGAATTTTATTTTTTGTTCCATAGTTTATTCGTTTTTAATCAAGAAAAGCCGTTAGAGGTGAACTTGCTTCTGCCACGAAGTCGACGGCTTGTAACCCTAATCCTGCTTCGTAAGCCTGTCTTCCGGCTTCTGTAGCCGCTTTGAATGCTTTTGCCATTTCTATCGGATTTCCGGCAACGGCTATTGCGGTATTAACTAATACAGCGGAAGCTCCCAGTTCCATTGCTTCGGCAGCATGACTGGGTGCACCGATACCCGCATCTACGACTACCGGGATACCTGCCTGTTCGATAATGATTTGCAGGAATTCTTTGGTCTGCAATCCTTTATTGGTACCGATTGGTGCACCGAGCGGCATAACGGTAGCTGCGCCCGCTTCTTCCAGGCGTTTGCAGAGTACAGGGTCAGCCTGGCAATAAGGCAACACGATAAAGCCCAGTTTTACCAGTTCTTCCGTAGCTTTCAGTGTCTCGATAGAGTCAGGGAGCAGATAGCGTGGGTCCGGGTGAATTTCCAGTTTCAACCAGTTTGTTCCAAAGGCTTCACGAGCCAGTTGTGCTGCAAAAACAGCCTCCTCTGCATTACGTACACCGGAAGTATTGGGCAATAGCTGAATATTCGGATGAATAATATGTTTCAGCATGTCATCCTCTTTGTTGTCCATGTCGATTCGTTTCATGGCAACAGTAACCATTTCCGTGCCTGAAGCCAGAATAGCTTGTTCCATTACTTCATTGGAATTGAATTTTCCTGTTCCCAGGAAAAGACGGGAGTTAAATTCGCGTCCCGCAATTACTAACTTTTCCATTCTATATATATTATAAATTAAATTACTGATTGTACATCATTGTTTTACGCATGATTCAGGATTCTACGTGTTTCTTCTATCGGATTATCCGCTCCGAGAATGGTTCCCGACAGGGCTATCCCGTTTACTCCTGTGTGAAGTATGGCAGGAATATCCTCATAAGTGATTCCTCCAATCGCTACTACGGGGATTTCGATATTCGCCTCTTTCATCTGTGAAAGGATGGAGGAATAGCCTTCCAATCCCAGTATAGGGCTTAAATTCTTTTTGGTGGTAGTAAACCGGAAAGGACCGATGCCAAGATAATCGGCACCGGCACGATAGTGCTGTACAACATCTTCGAATGTATTTGCAGTGCCGCCGATAATGAAAGCCTCTCCAAGAATTTGGCGGGCCTGGTCGATAGGCATATCCTTTTTGCCCAGATGCACACCGTCCACTTCCAGCTTTCGCGCCAGTTCAACGTGATCGTCCAGAACCAGGATTGCTTCGTGCTCTTTACAAAGCGGTTTCAGTTGCAGGGCTACTGCCTCCACTTCTTCGAGAGGAGCCTCTTTCATGCGTAGTTGGATCCATTTGCACCCGCCTTCGAGTGCCATACGTGCCGATTCGAGGTACGAGTACCGTTCGGTCTGATGCGTGATAAATTGTAGACTGACCATTCCCTTATCCTCCGCAAGCAGCTTTGATAATCACCAGGTTATCGTTCTCATGCAATATGAAACCCTCCCATTCGGTACGGGGAATCATTTTGTTGTTTACGGCGATAGCAATGCCTTGAACCGGAAGTTCGAGCTGTGCTGTCAGTTGTGTAAGGGTAGAGTCGGGAGTAATTTCCACCTCTTTGTTGTTCACTTGTACTTTCATTGTCCTATCAGAATAAATAAGTTGAAAGTAAATACAAAGAGCGTGCTTGAATGGAAAGGCGATAAGAAGAAACACAATCCCTACGTCAGTACTAACTGCCTCAGGTTCCTAGGGTATAATCTCAGCCCCTCATGGGGCACCCCTTTGTCTTTACGGGGACAAAGTAAGTGAAAAAGAAACAGAAAAACACTAAATCATTCGATTTTTTTTCATTTTTCTGTTGATTCCTGTTTTTTGATAGGATGAGAAAAGATAAATCGGGCGCCATTTTTGTAATTCTTGTCAATCCAGATATCACCTCCCATATATTGGATGGTCAGTTTGCAGATAGCCAGTCCCAATCCTGTACCCTGTACGAACTCGTTCAGCTTTTCGAAACGTTGGAATACCAGCTCCTGTTTATCTTCGGGGATTCCGGTGCCGGTATCAGTTACCGAGAACAGCATACATTGCTTTTTTTCGTCCACTTCATAATCCAGCGTAATACTTCCTCCGGCAGGAGTGAATTTCAAGGCATTGTTCAGCAGATTGATAATAATCTGCTGCAGGCGCAAGGGATCTGTGTAGAGCATGTAAGGCTCTTTAGGCATTTGCAGTTTAATGTCTACATCCATTGTCTTGTTCCGGTTGGTCAGAGTAATCATATTCTGGCAATGGTTCACCAGCTCACACCATTCATAGTTGAATTGCAGTTTTCCTGATTCCAGGCGTGATATATCCAGTACATCACTAATCAGTTGGAGCAACAAATTGGAGTTGGTCTGGACAATATCTGCGTATTCTTTCAGTTCGTTATTCTGCTCTACCGAACCGATAATCAGGCTGGAGAAACCGACAATAGCATTTAGCGGAGTCCGTATCTCGTGGCTCATATTCGAAACAAAGGCACTTTTCAGCTGATTAGCTTCTTCGGCGCGCTCTTTAGCATCACGCAATTCGACTTCAGACTCTTCCAGTTTCTTTTTATCTTCCCGTAGTTGTTTCGTAGTTCTTTCAAGGTGATTCTTCAGGATTTTAGTCCGGTAATAGTAATACAGCGAAATCATTAGACTTCCTACTAATACGAGAAATATAATCAGGATGAATTGTACTTCTGTCTTATAGGCCACAAAGAACGGGATGGGCTGATTGATTACCATTGAGTTAACAGGTAACTTCTTGTTTTCAAATCCCCATTCCTTTAGTTTCTTCGCATCAAATTTATATCTGTTGGGTAAGATATTGATACTGCTGATATCAGTTTCCTTCTGGTCTAAAAAGCGGTAGGCATATTCTCCCATGCTTTGTCCCACTCCTTCATATTGCGGGACATATCCTCCGATAGCCCAGTAACCTATTGCAGTGGAAGTCATGCTGAACATAGGCAGGAGAGGATTGGCTTTGGAAAAAGCATAAACGGAGTTATTCATGTAAGTAATGCCCCGGTTGTCGATTCTCCAGATGCCAAGCAACATGACTGTGTTTCTGGGAAGATTGCGCAATTGACTGGCAGCCATATCGAGTGTATGGATGCGGCCGTCGACGTAAGTGATAGACAACTGTGGGAAATGTTGCAGGTTTTTCTTGAACCATGCCAGTTCGGCAAGTCCGTTGTATGTGTTATCCGATACAAATACAAGGTGTTCTGTTTCCGGATAGAAATCCTGTATCATTTCAATATCTTTTTTAATGTCATATTCGTATGTGCTACAATATCTTACGTTGTATTCCTTCATGCGTTCCATTAAGTTAATGCTTTCGGGATTATAGCTTCGGATGTCGGTCGAATCCTCCGGAATACGTATTCCGTTGCGTGACGCCATTGCACAGAAAACAGGAAGCTGCTTGTACTTTTCATCTTCGAGATGAAGGAAACTGCTCCATGCTTCACCACCCAGGAGAATAACTAATTTGGCTTTCGGATGTTTGTCGAGAATATCAGTTAATATTTTTTTCCATTGATGCGCCTGCGTTAAGTCTGTTGCATTCATATTTTCTACCATGGTCGAATATCTTCCTCCCAATTGGGTGTAGGTTTCTACAAATGTGCTGATGTTATCGTAGGTATATTTAGTGTCAGAATTATAAGAGGTGATAAACAGGATTTCTTCCTCAGATTCTTCTGTGGTGGCAGCATTGCCGAAAAGGGGGAGGAAAAGGAGTACAGCAATGGAGACAATAAATCGTATTTTTTTTCTTTTATACAGTATCATAATTGTTTGTTATGTTGTTTTATGAGTTGCAAAAATACAACTAATGCATCTGATATACAATAAAAGTCTGTTTCTTTTTAATCTGTAAAAAAGGTCGCTGTGAAAAACACAACGACCTTTTCCATAAGTATAGTTTAGCTTGTAAATTTGCTTACATTCTTTTTTCAACCACATCCCAGTCGATGATATCCCACAGGGCGTTTACGTGGTCGGCACGGCGGTTCTGGTAATCCAGATAATAGGAGTGTTCCCAAACGTCAAATCCAAGAAGTGGTTTCAAACCGGCACGTACCGGATTGCTGCCGTTCCCCTCTTTAGTGATTTTCAGTTTACCGTCTTTATCTACGGATAGCCAAGCCCATCCTGAACCAAACAATCCGACTGCTGCTGCATTGAATTCTTTCTTGAAGTTTTCAAAGCTGCCAAAGTCACGTTTGATGGCTTCTCCCAGTTTACCGGCCGGTTCTTTCTTCGAAGGTTTCGGGGCAAATTGCAGGAAGTACAGGTTGTGGTTCAATACTTGTCCGGCGTTATTGAATATAGCTCCATCCGGTGCGGCTGCAACGATTTCTTCTACCGTTTTACCTTCATATTCTGTTCCGGGCACGAGGCTATTCAGATTATTTACATACGTTTGTAGATGTTTTCCGTAATGGAAATCTATTGTTTGCTGACTGATTACAGGTTCCAACGCATTGTTAGCGTAAGGAAGTTTAGGCATTTCGTAAGTCATGGTCATCATAATTAAAGACATTAATATAGTATTCATAATGTTACAAGTTTTAATTGGCTTGTTATACTATAATAACAGAAGCCCTTTGCAAAATGTTCACAGCATCTTACTTTATTTGTAAATGTACTGTATACGTTCCACTTCTTTCGGATGCTCACGGTCGGTCCGGCAGATCCATTGGCCCGTATTATCATATTCATAATAAGAATTGCTATCGATCTGGTTTCCGTATTTATCGTACAGGCAGGTCAGGCATCCCGATGTTTTCTGGTTATTGCCTAAAATCCGTTGGTAAACGATCTGTGTCAGATAACCGTATTTATCGTATTCATAAGCATCTTTTTGTGAAATAATCTGATCCGAAGAATTGGCAAAAAGCAGGTTTTGATGTTGGGATGAAATCAATCTGCCTTTATCATCATATTTGTTTGCGGTGTACGCCTGAAGTTCTCCATTCTTATTATACTCTTTGGTTTCGGTCAATAACCCCTGTTTATTATAGGAACTTATGATGACTCTTCCATCTGTATACTTGAGCGAATCACTCTCGATACTCCCGTCCGTACCGATACGGCGTGTCCGTCGGTAGAGATCCGTTTTGGTTTTCGGATTCGTTTGCACTTCAAAGATGCAGTGACCTTGCGGATCGTATAATCTGTTCGTTTGTATTTCATTGCTTGGCTGACCATTCTTTACGGTAAGCGACAATGTAGAAATGAGCTGTCCCTTATCGTCATACGAATAAGTGGTCGAGGTATTTCCCGTACTGTCATTTTCCGCAGACTTAATCAATCGTCCTCCATTATAGTATTTCACGGAAGTAGGAGTGGATATGATTGTTTGCAGAATAAACGGTGTCCGTAGTGCATTGGCCTGGTCACGAAATTCCTTGTATCTGTGTGTGCAAAGAAAATCCTGCAGCATACTCAAAGATTCGGAATTAACAATGGCAGCTTTTAAAAGCTCAAAATCAGCTTTTTCACTAAGATATTCAAGGTCGTCCAGATGAGTACGTGCTATGGAAGTCAGGTAAGGTGATTGCTTATACTCGTCAATAATCTGCCGGATGGCTGTTGCGTTTCCTTTCTCCCGGAGGCTGTCGATTCCTTGAAACAGAAAATCATCGTATAACGCGCGGACTTCCGGAAGGAATGGACGCGTATCTTTATCCGTGAAGAATTTCTGCATGTTGGCGTTATCAAAAAATGCCTTGAAATTCGCTGATGTCGGATTACTCTTTACAATCTGGTAAAGCCGTTTGTTTTCCGCAGTGTTGATTTGAGAGATAAATTTGCCGTTCGGATATTCCGTGATGTACGTTTGATAAATATTCAGCGTAGGTGTTTTCAGCATACCTTCCAGTAAAGCCATTTCACGGATGTCCCGTACCTTTTGCAAGATGGTAGAATCTCCCGGATAACCGCTTGACTGGATACTGTCCATCAACGTCTTGCTAAAAGGGATTTGATCTTTCGAAGCTTCCAGAATGGAGATAACAGCCAGTTCCGCTTTGTTTTGTACGTTGGAAAGTTGTATTTTCTCTTCTTCACAGATATTGGGAAAATAAGCTTTCGTTGCCCTTTCGTAGCATCCGAAATAGTTGGTGGCAGCCTGTTCGCTTTGCTCGTTCCACAATCCGTTGAGCACATCCAATAATGCCAGTTCCTCGGCATAATAGGTTTGTGTCTCGTCATCTATCTTATCACGGTTTTTCTGCCATTTGTCGGCGTCATTATCGTTCAGATACCTTAGCAGCTTTTCCAGGCGGCTCTGCTTTTGTGCCATTGCCTGTGGAATGCAGGCGACCAGAAACAAACTCAAAATAATCGATAAAAATATACTTCTTTTCATTGCTTTTTGGTGTTAGGTTAAAATAGTTAGTGATGAAAATTCATAAAAATACCTTCATTCTCGAATGAATATTATACTTTTGTATTGAGAACAAATTTGAATGCCAAGGGTTTGTTAAAAATCCACATTGTTTTTATAATGCTGTTATGAATACCAATTATATAGATGAATTGAACGAGAGTCAGTGTGCTGCAGTGACTTATAATGACGGTCCTTCGCTGGTGATAGCCGGTGCAGGTTCGGGGAAGACGCGCGTATTGACTTATAAAATCGCTTACTTGCTGGAACAGGAGAACGGCTACAATCCGTGGAATATCCTTGCACTGACCTTTACGAATAAGGCGGCGCGCGAGATGAAAGAGCGTATTGCCCGTCAGGTAGGTATGGAACGGGCACGTTATTTGTGGATGGGGACTTTCCATTCCATCTTCTCACGGATTCTTCGTGCCGAAGCAACATTTATCGGGTTCACTTCCCAGTTCACCATCTATGATACGGCTGATAGTAAGAGTCTGCTCCGTTCCATCATCAAAGAGATGGGATTGGACGAGAAAACTTATAAACCGGGAGTAGTGCAGGCACGCATCTCCAATGCCAAGAATCATCTGGTTACTCCCACAGGGTATGCTGCCAATAAAGAGGCTTACGAAGGAGATATGGCTGCCAAGATGCCTGCTATCCGTGATATTTATACCCGTTATTGGGACAGATGTCGTCAGGCAGGCGCAATGGATTTCGATGATTTACTGGTGTACACCTATATTTTATTCCGTGACTTTCCGGAAGTGTTGGCACGCTATCGGGATCAGTTCCGTTATGTGTTGGTAGATGAGTATCAGGATACGAATTATGTGCAGCATAGCATTGTCCTGCAACTGACTAAAGAAAATCAACGGGTCTGTGTCGTGGGAGATGATGCGCAAAGTATCTATTCTTTCCGTGGGGCGGATATTGACAATATTCTCTATTTTACAAAAATCTATCCCAATACGAAAGTTTTTAAACTGGAGCAGAATTACCGTTCCACACAAACCATTGTTTGTGCTGCCAACAGCCTGATTGAGAAGAATGAACGCCAGATACGGAAAGCCGTGTTTTCGGAGAAAGAAAAGGGGGAACCTATCGGCGTATTTCAGGCGTATAGCGATGTGGAAGAGGGAGATATTGTAGCTAATAAGATTGCGGAACTGCGACGGGAGTATCGCTACGGATATGCTGATTTTGCCATCCTATATCGTACGAATGCACAAAGCCGTATTTTTGAAGAGGCTCTTCGGAAACGAAGTATACCTTATAAGATTTACGGAGGACTTTCGTTCTACCAGCGAAAAGAGATAAAAGATGTGATTGCTTATTTCCGTTTGGTAGTGAATCCGAATGATGAAGAAGCATTCAAGCGGATTATTAATTATCCGGCGCGTGGCATTGGAGATACGACGGTCGGGAAGATTATATCGGCGGCTACCGATCATGGTGTAAGTCTTTGGGCGACACTCTGCGAACCATTGAGTTACGGACTGGATATAAATAAAGGAACGCATGCGAAACTGCAAGGCTTTCGTGAATTGATAGAAAGTTTCATTGTCGATCAGGCAGATAAGAACGCTTATGAAATAGGAACGAATATCATCCGTCAGTCCGGCATTATCAACGATGTCTGTCAGGACACATCACCCGAGAATCTAAGTCGTAAAGAGAATATAGAAGAGTTAGTGAATGGAATGAATGACTTCTGCGCTTTGCGACAGGAGGAGGGTAACCCGAATGTGTCTCTTACCGATTTCCTTTCGGAGATTGCATTGCTTACCGATCAGGATTCCGACAAGGCGGATGATGGGGAAAAGATAACGTTGATGACAGTTCATTCGGCTAAAGGATTGGAGTTTAAGAATGTATTTGTGGTCGGTCTGGAAGAAAACCTGTTTCCCAGTGGGATGGTAGGAGATTCTCCCCGGGCACTGGAAGAAGAACGCCGTTTGTTCTATGTAGCTATTACTCGTGCGGAGGAACATTGTTATCTGTCTTTTGCCAAAACCCGTTTCCGTTATGGAAAGATGGAATTTGGAAGCCCCAGTCGTTTCTTGCGTGATATCGATGTTCATTACTTGCAACTGCCGCATGAGGCAGGAGTGAGCTGTGCTGTCGATGAAGGTGCAGGACGTTTCCGTAGAGAGATTGAAGGAGGATTCACCCGTTCAGCTTCTCCGTCGCGTGCCCCTTTCGGAAGTACATCTTCCGAACAGCGTGAACGTCCGAAAGCACAGATCATTGCTTCCAGCGTACCGAGGAATTTGAAGAAAGTTAGTACTGTTAGCCCAAGTAACGGTGTACAGGCAACCTCTTCCACTTCAGCATCGATAGCAGGAGTACAGGCCGGACAGATGATAGAGCACGAACGTTTCGGATTGGGTGAAGTGATTAAAGTAGAAGGAACGGGAGACAATGCGAAAGCAACTATTCATTTTAAAAATGCGGGAGACAAACAACTATTATTACGTTTCGCTCGTTTTAAAGTGGTAGAATAAATAATAACACTAAATAGAGAGACTCATGAAGAAACAACTAACAGTAATTTTGCTTTCCGCTTTGATTGTGAGTGGATGTGCGTCGGGGCGTATGGGAAATCCGGGAGCTATCATGGCAGGTGCTTCTATCGGAGGTAGTCTGGGAAGTTCGATAGGCGGACTTATCGGAGATAATAATCATGGCTGGAGGGGCGGTTACCGTGGTTCTGCTATTGGGAATATTGTGGGAACCATTGCCGGTGCGGCTATTGGAAACGCGTTGACGGCGCCGAGACAAGAGCAAATAGAGGAAGATGCGTATATTCCTGAAGTGAGGGAAGTCCGTGTGCAAAAATATAAGAAGCAGCCGGTGCAGCAGCCTATTTCTCAACTGAAGTTGCGCAAGATCCGTTTTATAGATGATAATCGCAGTCATGTGATTGATGCGGGAGAAAATAGCAAGATAATTTTTGAGATTATGAATGAAGGGAGAAATCCTGTTTATAATGTAGTTCCTGTGGTAGAAACGGTGGGGAAGGTGAAACATCTCGGCATTTCTCCTTCCGTGATGGTGGAGGAAATTCTTCCGGGTGAAGGCATCCGTTATACCGCTTCCATTCACGCAGGTGAAAAATTGAAAGACGGTGAAGTGACATTCCGTGTCGCAGTGGCGGACGAGAATGGAGTGATTTGTGATTCGCAAGAGTTTACTCTGCCTACACAGCGCGGAAACTAGAAGTAACAGCCCGAATATCCGGTTTAAACATAGTGACGGTATATGCCTGGAATAGTGACGCTATCCTAAGCATATACCGTCACTATGTTGGTGGGATAGCGTCACTATTTTCGGAGTATCTTTTTCTTTTCATAAGCAGTGCTGACTCACTTTTTCTGCAATAATATTATTTCTGTCATGATGTATAATTATTAGGGCATCTATTAGTATCATGAAATCGTAATATTATTATCTTTGTTGGTAAATGATAAAAACCTGAAAAACAGGAGGAAAAAGATAATGAATAAATTTTATTTTATCTTATTGTTGTGTTTGTTTTCATCCTGTAGGATAAACAAGACAAACCATGTAGAAACATGCAAAACTGAAAATGACAGTACAGAACAGTTCTATGACCAGTCGGAGGGTATGGAAATATTGGATACACTGGGTAAGGTTTATGGTAATGAACCTCATATAGCCGGGTTGTCTTTGGAAACTCCCAACTGCCCCGACTTTATTGAAGGTATCTATTTTGATAAAGCTACTCTTGTTTTTCAGGTCACAGGAGATACAGTCAAAGCACGGCAGATATTGGAAAAGGCTTCCGGAAGTAAGAATTTCAGGCTGGAACTTATGGGTGGTAGTAATTACTCGCAAACCCAGTTGCTCGCTATCCAGAAGGAGTTAAATAAGAAAATGGAAGAGTCGGGATATGAGAATATAAAAAGGAATGTAACGGGATATGGTGTAGGATTGCGACATATAGAAATCCGTCTGATTGTGAATACTCCCGAAAAACAAAAAGAATTCCGGGAGAAGATTATGGACTCGCCTGCTTTTCAATTTAGTGGTGTGACAGAGCCGATTATCAATCAAAAAGTGGGTGTGAACCATATAAACGGTATTTATATCCGTCCCGAATATCCGGTTTATTCTACAGCTGCAGAACAGGTAACATTCATTCTCAATAACTACAGCGGTGGAACAATAGAATGTGGAGAACGTTATTATGTTACTTTTGAAGATGAAAAGGGGATCTGGCGGGAATTGCCTATGAATACCGCTTTTGTTAGCATAGCTTATGTTATACAGGATAAGAGAGAACGGGAGATGAGGGCTTCGCTTTATCCGGATGTGCATCCGAATAAAGCCGGACGTTACCGTTATTTTTACGAGGTGACCATCAACAGGAAACCTGTCTTGATGATGGCTGAATTTAGATTGTCGGACAATGAGAAGGAATGGAAAGAGGCAAAAAGAACGCCTTTACCCGAAGGATTGTTGACAATGAAGCAGGACAACACTCATCAGACGGTTGGGGAACAGGTGGAAGAACTGGTTTATGATATGGTGGAGGTTATGCCGGAATTTCCAGGAGGTGTACGCGCTATGCTTGATTTCATTAAGAAGAATATTCAGTATCCGGAAATAGCTCGCAAAAATGGCATACAGGGGAGGGTGATTGTAGGAGTTGTGGTTGATAAGAATGGCTCTGTAACCAATCTGACTATCCTCAAAAGCATTGATCCTTATTTGGATAAAGAAGCTATCCGTGTTATCAGGCTTATGCCGAAGTGGAAACCGGGGACACAGATGGATAAACCGGTGAAGGTTAAATATGCTATTCCCGTAAGTTTTAAACTTGCCGATTAAAGATAACAAATTCCGGAGATAAAACTAGGTTGGAGAAGTTGCTTTCATACCGAAATAAGACTATACCTAAAACCATACCTAAAGTTATGCTTTAGCATCTGTAAAGAGGTTGTGTCAAAACGTTGGCACAACCTCTTTTATATTTTACAGTTCTGCT
>OGFW01001718.1_pt1 | contig 15866 bp, 8 predicted proteins | sample 1570991 | NCBI WGS metagenome assembly OGFW01 (sample SAMEA2582074, study PRJEB24529) | metagenome | biome: Human gut stool | place: China | collected 2011
ATTTATGTTACAGGTTCTTTGAATGTATTTAACCATCAGACAAACGTGGATATCAATAACCGCATTGTATGCTTTGACATCAAGGAACTTGGTAAGCAGCTGAAAAAAATCGGGATGCTTGTAATCCAGGATCAGGTCTGGAACAGGGTAACGATGAACCGTTCTGCCCATAAGTCCACCAGATATTATGTGGATGAGTTCCACCTTCTTTTGAAGGAAGAGCAGACCGCAGCTTATAGTGTGGAGATATGGAAGAGATTCCGTAAATGGGGTGGTATTCCAACTGGCATCACCCAGAATATTAAGGATTTGCTGTCTTCCAGGGAAATTGAGAACATTTTTGAAAACTCAGACTTCATTTATATGCTCAATCAGGCTTCCGGAGACAGGCAGATTCTGGCAAAACAGCTGAATATCTCACCAACCCAGCTGTCCTATGTAACCAACAGTAATGAGGGGGAAGGACTTTTGTTCTATGGAAATGTCATTATCCCATTTGTAGACAGATTCCCGAAGAATTCCCTCTATAAAATCATGACAACCCGCTTAGAGGAGACTTCCGAAGCAGGTTAAATCAAAGGAGAAAACAATGTTACGAGCAATTTCATATGTATTAACTTTTAGTGGCGGTGCTGTTTTCGGCATCGCTTTTCTCTGCTTATTACAGGCAGGGAAAGGGTATCCGAAGAAGGAGGAGTAAGTAGTGGCAGAACAGAGAATGAAAGTCAGGGACAAGAAAGTCCAGAAGATGACCAAGGATGGGCTGGTGGAAGAAAACCTGACAGATAAATCTTCTGTTCGTGTCAGTAACCGTGTCGGTGATGTGCAGATGGGAAGAAAACAGGGGGAAAAAGAAGAAAACCTTGTGGATAAGTCTCCCCGCCAGTCTGAACGGAGTGGGAAAAATATTCGACCCTCTGTGCAAAAATCCAGGGATGCACCGGAACTGATACGGACAGAGAAGCAAAGTGAGGATTTGGGACAGAGTAGTAAACAGCAAAATAGAAAAAGAATCCGTGCTGAAGTCGGAAAAGAATCCAGACTTGCAGAAAAATCCGAAGCCGGACAGTCAGGGAGACTGAAAGAAAAACGTGCTGATCTATCAGAAAACAGAGGAGACAGCCGGAGAAATCAGACAGGTGGCAGCAAAAAGCCAAAACAAAAACAACGTTTGAAGTTTGCTTATGAGGAAACTGGTGCTTCTGTGAAAAATGACAAAGATATGGAGAAATTGAACCAGATGGATACGGATGGAGTCAATTTCCGACATCAGAAACAAAAGGAAAAAGCCAAAAAGTTTTCTTATGAGGAAGCCAAAAAGAAGAAGGAAGCAAAGCAGCATTCCAAGAAGGCACAGGTCTATCAGGCAAATGATGGAGAAGCTCCTGGAAAGAAAAAATCCCGCCTGAAGTTTGGTGAAGGGGAATCTGTGAAAACAGAAAAAGCTTCTGTTGTCAAGAAAGCAGGAAGTGCAACTTCCGTAGCATTGCACCGTGAGATCAGCAAAAATGAAGACGATAATGCGGCGGTAGAAGGTGCCCATAAGTTAGAAGAAAGCGGCGAAGGTGTTTACCGGCTGGAACAGAGAAGTGCCAGACGCAGGAAACAGAGGGCATCCAGAAAAAGAAGCAGACTTGAAAGACAGGAAGAGAAACAGACACAGGCGGCAACCCGTCAGGAGCAGAAGAAACTGAAAAAACAGATTCAGAAGCAACAGATCAAACGGGATTATGCCAAAGCGAAGCGAAGTGAACAGACAGTAGGAACAGCTACAAAAGGTACGATTGATTATATCAAGAAGATTGGCGGCAAAGTCACCAACTTCTTTAAAGAAAACCGGAAGGTGTATATCAGTGTAGCAGTTCTGATCGGATTGATGTTTCTGATCATAACGAATGTCACGTCATGCTCTGCAGTGTTTTTACAAAATGTGATCACTTACACCGGAACCAGTTATCTGTCATCGGATCAGGCAATCCGGGAAGCGGAACTGTATTATACACAGCTGGAAGCTAATCTGCAGGAGCGGATCAACAACATGGAATCTGAAGAACCGGGACATGAGGAATACCGATATAACATCGGACCTATTGAGCATGATCCGTTTATCCTGATCAGTTATCTGTCAGCAAAGTATGAAGAATTTACCTTTGAACAGGTAAAGCCAGAACTGGATGCTCTTTTTGCATTGCAGTATCGGTTAGAAACAGAAGCAGTCAATGAGACTGTGACAGAGACAGCAACTGTAAGAGTTGGAGAATCTTTGGGACAAGTAATGACCAGTGGATATTGTAACTGTCCGATCTGTTGTGGTGTTTGGAGCGGAGGACCGACTGCCAGTGGAGCATATCCAACTGCCAATCATACCTTAGCGGTAGATGCTTCCAATCCGTTTGTACCAATGGGAACAAAGGTAGTTATGAATGGTGTCGAATATATTGTAGAAGATACCGGAGCTTTCGCAAGATACGGTGTACAGTTTGATGTCTATTATGACAGTCATGCGGCAGCATCTGCACATGGACATCAGACATGGGAATGTTATCTGGCGGATGATAATGGAAGTCAGGAAGTGGAAGTGACCAGGACCAGAGATGTAGATGTACTGAATGTCACCTTAAATAGTGGAAACCTGATGTCAATCTGTCAGGAAAGGCTGGGATTTTTCCAGAAAGAACTGTTCAGTGCCTACAACGATACAAAAGGCAACTTGCAGATGTTTGCAACACCGGTTGATTTTAACTGGTATTCCAGTGTGACCAGCTATTATGGATACAGGATTCATCCAATATCAGGAGCAAATCAGCTTCATAATGGTATGGATATCGGAGCACCGGAAGGGACAAAAGTAATGGCAGGGCTGACCGGAACGGTTACAACTTCTGCTTATAATGACAGCTATGGAAATTACGTCATTATCAAAGACAGCAAAGGTTATGAGCTTCGCTATGCACACCTTAGCAGCCGGAGCGTATCTGCAGGAGCATCTGTTAGCAAAGGTGATGAAATTGGTCTGGTAGGAAACACTGGAAATTCGACAGGAAGCCATCTTCATATTGAACTGTTAAAAAATGGAGAACGGTTGAACCCGATCTTTTATCTGGAAACAGGAGAAGGTTCCAGTTTTGGTGGCAATGAATACACCAGTGAAGCGGCACAGCGATTACTAGAAGAAGCGGCAAAATATCTCGGAACACCGTATGTGTGGGGTGGATATTCCCCAAGTGGATTCGATTGTTCCGGATTTGTAAGCTACTGTCTGACAAACTCTGGTGTAAGGAATACAGGAAGATTAACAGCACAGGGACTGTACAACATTTGTACACCAGTATCCCAGTCGGAGGCGCAGCCGGGAGATTTGATTTTCTTTACTGGAACTTACGACGCAGGGGAGCCGGTAACGCATATCGGAATCTATGTAGGCAATGGTCAGATGATCCATTGTGGACATCCGGTGCAGTATACGTCCATCAATTCCCCATACTGGCAGAGCCATTTCTATGGATTTGGACGATGGTAAGAAAAAAGGGCGGCTGCATCAGCCGTCCGGAAAGGAGAACCGATGAAAAGTCTTGAAAAAGCTACGGCAGATTATGAGAAAGCCAAAGAGAAAATGGAAGCTTCCAAAGCCAGATATGAAGCAGATTTAAAGCGGTTCAAGGCTGCGGAGATTGCAAAAACAGAAGCGGAAAATCTGGAAATTGTAAGAATTATCCGTGCAATGGATATGAGTATTCCGGAATTGGAAGCTTTCAAAAAGAGAATGAAAAATGAACTGCCCGGCAGGGTAGAAATACAGAAGGAGGAAACAAAAGCCGATGATGAATCTGGAAAAAATGAAACAGAAGAAGAGAACAATTACTAAAAGCAGGGTAAAAAAGAGCTTGCTTGCAGCAACGACATTTCTTTGCCTGACAACACCTTTGCTCCAGACACAGACTGCTTATGCAGCTGAGAATACCACGCCTGCAATCACGATTGAGAAACCGGATGGCTGGAAACAGGGAGAAACAACCATTGCTGTTACGGTAGATGCCAGTCATATGCCGGAAGGTTTCTCAATAGCAAAGATTGAAGCAAAAGCAGGAAAAGATGGAAGCTGGCAGGATGTAACCGGAAGTGGAAGTATCACGATCACTGGAAATCAGACAGTGTATGTGCGTGTTACAGATGGTGAGGGGAAGGTCTATGAGCAGAATCGCTCTATTAAGTGTTATGACACGGAAAAGCCTACACTCTCTGCTTCCCTGACAGATGGTGTGCTGACGATTCAGGGGAATGATACAGTATCAGGGATTACTGCAGTAACAGTCAATGGCACCACTTATACAGACTTGAAGGATGGAATGCTGAGAGTGCAATTGACACAGAAAGATTTTACTACAAAACAGATTGAGATTACGGTAACAGACGGTGCCGGAAATACGTCTGAAAAGTATGTGTTACAGAATCCTTATTATGAATGGGCAAAGAAGCAGGCAGAGAAACAGAAAACTTCCAGTGACAGTAATGGTGCAATGGCAACCACGACCAGTGCAGATGCAACTGGGACTGAGAAAACAACGACTTCACCGCTTCCGCAGGATGCACAGGCTTCTGAGCCGACAGATGCAAAAGGAACCGTGGATGATCGGACAGTGACAGGTATTGAGGAACAGCTTAATAAAGAAGGCGAGACAGCAGATTCTGTTACCAAAACAGCTACGGAAGGCACAAAAGAGTTTTATACCATTTCAACTAAGAGTGGTAAGATTTTCTATCTGATCATCGACAATTCAAAATCTCAGGATAATGTGTATTTCCTTACCGAAGTTAGTGAAAAAGATCTGATGAACTTTACACTTTCTGATTCGGTGATACTTCCGGAAGTAGATACGGTTTATGCAGAACCAGAGAAAAAAGCAGAGGAAGAAAAGCCGGAAACGACAGAGTCAGCCGAGAAAGATAAGGTAGAGGATGATATTCAGATGCCTGAAGATAAAAGTCCATTTGGAACGTATCTTTTGATTGCACTGGTTGCAGTCGGAGCTGCGGCAGGAGGATATTACTTCAAAGTCTATAAACCAAAGCATGAATATGATGACGAGGATGAGATGGAAGAGGATGAAGATGAATCCGAAGATTCAGAGTCTGAAAAGCGGGAAGTAGACGATGCAGATGAGCAGGAAGAAAGTACAGAACCGGAAATCCTGAGAGATGAAGATTTTGACGATAATGTGCTGGAAGATGAAGAAGAGGAGGAAGGGCGATGATTGAGTGCGGAATAAGAAATATCAGATTATATACGCTGATCCGCCTTGGCAGTATAACAGGAAGGCGGGGCAGGGAATTGCCGCAGACCATTACCCGACCATGAGTTTGCAGGAAATCTGTGATCTTCCAGTTGGAAAATTAGCGGATAAAGATTGTGTTTTATTTCTCTGGGTCACTTTTCCACAGCTGAGAGAAGGATTAAGTGTGATTCAAGCATGGGGATTTCAATACAAGACAGTAGCGTTCGTGTGGGTAAAGAAGAATAAAAAGGCAGATACTTTGTTTCTTGGTCTGGGACACTGGACAAGGAGCAATGCTGAAATTTGTTTGCTTGCAACGAAAGGGTCTGTTCATAGGAAATCAGCATATGTTCGACAGATTATTTTATCACACATTGAAAGACACAGTAAAAAACCAGATGTGGCAAGAGATAGAATTGTTGAGCTTATTGGTGATGTACCGAGAATAGAATTATTTGCACGACAGACAACACCTGGGTGGGATGTCTGGGGAAATGAAATACAGTCAGATATAGAAATGAAAAGTGAGGAAGAAATAGAATGAAAGCATTAGTGATTGCAGAAAAGCCATCGGTTGCGATGGCACTGGCTTCCGTGCTTGGAGCCAGAACAAGAAAAGATGGCTACGTGGAGGGAAACGGTTATATCGTTTCCTGGTGCGTAGGACATCTGGTGGGATTATGCGATGCATCGGAATACGATGAAAAATATAAAAAATGGAGATATGAAGATCTGCCGATTGTGCCGGAATGTTGGAAACACAAGATTTTGGAGGGTACAAAGAAGCAGTTTGGAATCTTAAAGAAACTGATGAGAGATTCCGAAGTGAATGAAGTAATCTGTGCAACTGATGCAGGACGTGAAGGTGAGTTAATCTTTCGTTTGGTGTATGAGCAGGCAGGATGCAGAAAGCCGATGAAGCGGCTTTGGATCTCTTCCATGGAAGAACAGGCAATTAAAGATGGATTTGCGTCATTAAAAGACGGTTCGTATTATGACAGTCTCTATCAGTCAGCACTTTGCAGGGCAAAGGCAGACTGGCTGGTGGGAATCAATGCGAGCCGTCTTTTTTCCGTTCTGTATAACCAGAATCTGAAAGTTGGAAGAGTACAGACACCAACACTTGCTATGATCGTGGATCGAAATCAGAAGATCAAGGAATTTACCAAAGAGAAATATTATATGGCTCATATCAAGTTTGACGATATGGATGCGGTCACAGAGCATTTTCAGAAAAAAGAAGATGCAGATAGAGTGGCTGCGGACTGTATGGAGCGTATGTGCGAAGTGGAGAAGGATGATGTGAAAGAGAAAACGGTCCGTCCTCCGAAGCTTTATGATTTGACCACTCTGCAGAGGGAAGCCAATCGAATGTTTGGTTATACCGCACAGCAGACGCTGGATGCCGTGCAGGAGATGTATGAGCAGAAGCTTGTTACTTATCCGAGAACAGACAGCCAGTATCTGACAGATGAGATGGGAGAAAGCACAGAAACTCTGATTCAGATGTTACTTGGGAAAATGCCCTATGCCGAAGGGCTGGAATATCAGCCGGACGTGAGTAAGGTATTAAATTCAAAGAAAGTATCTGATCACCATGCAATTATCCCGACCGTGGAAGTAGCAAAGGCAGATATAGGTAAACTGAAAGAACGAAACTGCAAGATTTTGTATCTGATCAGTGCCAGGGTACTGACAGCAACCGCAGATCCTTATATTTATGAAAGCCATAAATGCCAGATTACCTGTAATTATCATACGTTTTATCTCTCAGCAAAGAAAACAAAGCAGGAAGGATTCAAGTCGATCGAAAATAAATTGAAACAGTTCTTTGGCGTAAAGAGTGAAAAAGAAGAGCCGGAGCTGGATATCTGGGATGGCAAGCATTACGGTCCTTGTGATTCTTTTGTATCGGAGCATTTTACACAGCCACCGAAACAGTACACAGAAGATACCCTGCTTTCTGCGATGGAACGTGCAGGGAATGAAGAACTGACCGAAGATACAGAAAAGAAAGGACTTGGCACACCGGCAACAAGGGCAGCAATCATTGAAAAACTGATTCAGTCTGGTTTTGTGAAAAGGGAAAAGAAAAATCTGGTGCCGACAGATGATGGCAATGTCCTGATTACGGTTCTGCCGGATGAGATTAAATCTCCGAAGATGACAGCAGAGTGGGAAATGGCATTGAATCACATTGCCCAGAATACAGAGACAGCAGATGAATTCCTAAATGGGATTACAGAGCTGATGCAGGAACTGGTTGCCAGATATCAGGGGATTTCAGAAGAAAAGAAAGAGCAGTTTCAGGGAAAAGCAAAAGGAGAAGTCATTGGCAAATGTCCCCGCTGTGGAGCTGATGTCAGGGAAGGAAAAGTAAACTTTTACTGTTCTGACCGGAACTGTGCTTTTGCCTTATGGAAGAATGATAAATTCCTTGCAAGCCAGGGAAAAAAGATGGATAAGGCGGCAGCAAAGAAGTTCCTGTCTAAAGGAAAAATCCATTATAAGGATCTGGTATCCAGAAAAACAGGGAGACAGTATGAAGCAACAGTGGAGATGGTTGATCCCGGCGAGGGAAATGTGCAGTTCAATCTGAGTTTCCCGCAACGATAAGCAGTGTATTGCAGGCAGTCTAAGGACTGTCTGTTTTAATACAAATATTATGAAAGAGAGGACCTTAGCATGAAGAAAAAAGGTAATTTTAGAAAAGTAGTATCTGGCTTGCTGGCAGGCATGACAATGCTTAGTACAGTGTTATCTCCGATGACTGCATATGCAGCGGAGATCCAGCCAGAGGAGAAACCTCCACTTTATGAGGAAGTGAAAGACCTTCTGGATGAAGATGAGGTGGTGACTGCCAAAGATTATGAAATCGAAACAGGCAGTGTATTTGATGTGAAATCAGACTACACAGGACTGGAAATCAAGGATGCTGACAAGGTTAAAGTCACATTTGAGGAAGCAAAGAACGATAAGGATGAGGATTTTACGACAGATCATGCGGACACTTACAAAGCGGTCTATTATGTGGAACCGGTAAATCAGGAGCATCCGAAGTACCAAGTCAGCCGAAAACTGATTGTGCGTGAGAAAGAAACAGAAGTACAGACAGAGGCGGCAGGGAGTGAAGCAGTGACTGAATCCGAAACAGCTGGCAGTGAACAGCAGACAGAAGAAGCGGAGGATTCAGAAGCAGAATCGGAGATTACCGATATTGACGCTGATGAATTTGATGATTTGGTAGAGCAGGCACAGAACCAGGATACCTATGATGAAGAATCAGGGTTAGAGCTTCATGATGTTTTGGAACAGGCAGGAGACGAAGGTGTGGATCTTGAGGCTATGGAAGAAGGAGAGATTGCAACATTTGAAGCAGTTTCGGCTTATTCAGCAAGAAGTACACAGCAGGTAACAATTGAAAAAGGACCACTGTATAGATATGCAGATTATAATCTTGGAACCTATCTGACAGAGCCGTACTATATCAGCTACGGAAGCGTCAGAGCAACTGCGTATTGTGTACAGCCAGCAAAACCTGGACCAGGATCTGGAAATTATACAATCACAAAGATTGGAGACAATCAGGCGTTAGCAAAAGTGTGTTATTACGGTACAGATGCCGCAGGAAGTGAAAGCTTTTTTGCGAATAAACACACGGATTTTTCAGAAGGAAAAAGATTCATCATTATTCACATGGCTGCATCATATGCCAACGGAAGCAGTGATGCATTTTACGGAACAAATGCTACAGGAGAGGCTTTGGCAAAAGAACTCTATAATTATTGTGTGAATAAGCCGGAAATACCAGATGTAGCAATGTCATTTTCAAAGCCGAATGTAAAAGCTTATGTAGATGGAAATGTTCAGAGAACGGAGAACATTCAGTTCAACGCATCTTCCCAGCAGAAAATCACAATGGACTTACCAAAAGGAGTAAAGCTCCATAATGTATCTACTGGAAATGTAAGTGCGGCAGGTGCAAGCGTAACAATTGGAGGCGGAACCACGTTTTATCTCTCAGCTCCTCTGACACAGACAAGAGATGTAAGTGCTACTTTTTCTGCAAAAATGAAGGGAAGTATTACAAAAGATTATTCAGCATATAAACTGACTACGAATGCAAGTGTTCAGGATCTGGCATTTGTGTTTGGAGAAGGTGTCGCTGATGAAAAATATGTAAGCTTAAAGGTGTCCTGGATTGAACAGGCTACGATTGAAATCGTAAAGAAAGACGACACGGCGGATGTTAATCTTGCGGGTGCAGTATTCGGTGTATACAGCGATGAGGCTTGTACAAAGCTGATCACTCAGATGCCGGCAACAGATAAGAATGGAAAATCTTCTGTTACGATCATCAAGACACAGGATACCGTTTATCTGAAAGAGATCACAGCACCACAGGGATATGTAGTAAATGCAACGGCAACAAATGTAAAACTGGTAGCAAGTAAGACTTCCTCTGTGACTGTAGAAAATAAAGAACAGCTTGCAGAGCTTACCATTTACAAAGAAGGACAGGTTCTTACCGGAGCAGATGTCAGTGAAAATGGAACGGTATTCCAGTATGAAAACCGCAGACAGAAAAATGCAGTGTATAACGTGTATGCCGGGGCAGATATCGTAACTGCTTATGGCACAAAAGTGTACAGCAAAGGTGACCTGGTAAAAGATAATCTGACTACGGGAGAGAATGGTTCTGTTACACTGAAGAACCTGCATCTTGGAAGCTATGTGGTGAAAGAAGCAAAAGCACCGGACAATTTCTATAACGGCAGCGAAGAAAAGCCAGTGACTCTGACTTATGCCGGACAGAATAAAGAAGTTGTATTTGCAGATGTGACTTTTAACAACGAAAGACAGAAAGCAGACGTTTCCGTAGTAAAACAGGATAAAGATACAAAGAAACCACTGAATGGCGGTATTTTTGCACTGTATGCATCCGATGATATTAGAAATGCAGACGGAACCGTTGTTGTGAAAAAAGGAACACTGATTGAGAAAGCAACTACTGGAGCAGATGGAACTGCAAAATTCACAGTAGATCTTCCGATTGGATATTCCTATTCTGTAAAGGAAGATCAGGCACCGGAAGGTTATGTAAGAAATACAGAAGATGTGTATACGTTCAAGTTTTCTTACACCAATGATAAAGAAGCAACCGTATCTTTTGCCCATACCTTCAGCAATGACCGTGTGACAGCAAAGATCAATTTATTCAAAGTTGATAAAGAAACAGGAAAAGCAGTACCACAGGGAGATGCCACACTGAAAGGTGCAGTTTATGGTCTGTATGCCCGTGAAGATATCGTGCATCCGGACGGAGAAACCGGAACTATTTATAAAGCAGGAGAACAGGTAGCATCTCTTACAACAGATGACAAAGGACAGTCTTCTGTAAAAGGTTTATATCTTGGCAAATATTATGTCAAAGAGATCACACCGCCGACCGGATACCTGGCAGATACAGAAGAGCATGATCTTGTGTGCAGTTATGAAGGAGATATGACAGCAGAAGTAAAAAGAGAGTGCACTTCCAGTGAGCAGGTCATCAAACAGCCATTTCAGATCATCAAAGCAGCCAACAATGGAAAGACCGATGCAGATCTGTTATCCGGAGCCGGATTTACAGTTTATCTGAAATCTTCCCTTACAAAGAAAGCAGACGGAAGCTATGATTTTGATTCTGCAAAACCAGTAGTAAGTGGAGAAAACGGAGCAACTGAGATTTTTACAGATGAAAAAGGGTATGCCTGCAGTATTCCATTACCATTTGGAAGCTATATCGTGCGTGAAACTACAACACCGCACAATTACAAGCCAGTCGATGATTTTGAAGTGAATATCACAGAACATCATCCAAACGAGCCACAGATCTGGCGAGTGCTTCTGGATGAAGAGTTTAAGGCAAAACTGAAAATCGTGAAAAAAGACGATGAAACAAAGAAATCTGTATTGATTGCCGGAACAGAATTTAAGGTATATGACCTGGACAACAAGAAGTATGTGGAGCAGGTAACAACTTACCCAGTGACAACCACTCATAAGTCCTATTTTACGGACAGCCAGGGATATCTGATTATGCCGAAGAATCTGAAGATCGGACATTACCGGATTGAGGAAGTCAACGCACCGGAAGGGTACACAATCAATAAGAACTATGTAGAGATTGCGGTGGATGCAAATACAGCATACCAGATGGATTCTGAGAGCGGAGATGCCATTATTACGGTAGACTATGAGAACCATCCGGTAAAAGGAAAGCTTACGATCTATAAAAAAGGTGAGATGCTGACCGGATTTAAAAAGGATTTTGTTTATGAAGAAAGATACCTGAAGGGTGCATCATTTCATGTCTATGCAGCTGAAAATATCTATACACCGGATTATCAGAAAGATGAAAACGGGAACAGACAGCTGATCTATGCAAAAGATGCACTAGTAACAACGGTAACGACCGGGGAAGACGGAAAAGCAGTTGCTGATAACCTGCCGCTTGGTTCTTACTATGTGGTAGAAAAGACTGCACCGGAAGGATTCGTCCTGAACCATGACAGATCGGATGTCTCATTTGTCTATGCGGATCAGGATACACCTGTGATCGAACTGGAAGTGATGGTTGGCGATGACCGCCAGAAAGTTGCAATCCAGGTAGAAAAACAGGATGCAGAAAATGGTGCAACCGTAGCAGGAGCTGTCTTTGGCATCTATAACACAGAAGATCTGAAGAATGAGAAAGGTGAGATCATTGTAAAGGCAGATACACTTCTGCAGGAAATGACTTCTGATAACGATGGTCTTGCAGCATGTACGCTGGATCTGCCGCTTGGACAGTATTATGTGAAAGAGTTAAAAGCACCGGCGGGATTTGTATCCTCTGATGAAGTTCTGAATCTGGATGTTTCTTACCAGGGGCAGGATGTGAAGACAGTAAAACTGAAAACAGTGAAAAAGAACCAGCCGACAACAGTTGAAATCACAAAATCTGATGTAACAACAGGTGTGGAACTGGATGGGGCAAAACTCACCGTTCTTGATAAAGAAGGAAATGTTGTGGATCAGTGGACTTCTGTAAAAGATCAGCCACATGTGATCAAACGACTGACTGTGGGTGAAGAATACACCCTTCGAGAGGAAATGGCACCGTATGGATATCTGAAAACGACGGATGTGAAGTTCACACTGGAAGATACTGCCGAGATTCAGAAAGTAGAGATGAAAGATGAAGTTCCAACAGGACTTCTGATCATCAACAAAAATGGAGAGTTTCTGGATAAGGTGACACTTTTGGATCATGTAAAAGGTACCGTGGAGCATCTTTTTGAGTATGTAACCGGAAGCCTTACAGATGTGACGTTCGATGTATTTGCTGCGGAAGATATCAAAGCGGCAGATGGTGTCAGTGAAGATTATTTCAAAGCAGATGAAAAAGTAGGAACCATTACCACAGATTCCAATGGTATTGCACAGATGGGAGATCTCCCGGTTGGAAAATACTATGTGAAGGAAGTAAAAACAGCTCACGGTTATGTGCTGGACAAAGAGCCGAGATATGTTGACCTTTCCTACCGTGATCAGGACACACCAGTCATCACTTATGATGAGAAATGGCAGAATGCCCGTCAGAAAGTAAAGGTTACGGTTCTGAAGAAAGAAAAAGATACAGAACGTGTTCTTGCAGGTGGTGTCTTTGGTCTTTATACCAGTGAAGATATCAAAAATGCAAAGGGCGAGGTACTCCTTGAGAAAGATAGTCTGATCGAGCAGCGGGTAACGGATGAAAAAGGACAGATTACTTTTACGGCAAATCTTCCGGTAGACGGAAAATACTATGTGAAAGAGATCTTTGCGCCGGACGGATTTGTTACAACAGAAGAAGTACAGGAATTTACCTTTGAATATGCCGGAGAAGACCAGGCAGAAGTAAGCTACGACTTTACTTTTGAGAATCAGCCAACTACAGTGGAGCTGACCAAAACAGACCTGACAACAGGTAAAGAACTTCCAGGTGCACACCTGAAAGTGACGGATTCAGATGGCAATACAGTGGATGAATGGACTTCTACGGAAGAATCCCATGTGATCAAAGAACTGGTTGTTGGTAAGGAATACACCATGACAGAGACAAAACCGGCAGATGGATATGTCACTGCAGAAAGTATTACCTTTACAGTAGAAAATACAGCCGAGATTCAGAAAGTAGAGATGAAAGATGATGTGACAAAAGTGCAGATCAGTAAGACGGATATCACAGGAGAAACTGAGATTCCAGGTGCGAAACTGACGATTCTCGATAAGGATGATCAGGTAGTAGAGAGCTGGACTTCCACAGAGGAAGCACACTATATCGAAAAACTTCCAATCGGTAAATATACCTTACGTGAAGAGCAGGCACCGAAAGGATATCTTCTGACATCGGATGTTAGTTTTGAAGTAAAGGATACTGGAGAAATCCAGAAAGTAGCTATGAAAGATGACACTGCCAAGGGAAAAGTGATTCTCAATAAGACAGATAAATCATCAGGAGAACCGCTGAAAGGGGTAGAATTTGAACTTCGTGACAGCAAAGGAAAAGTTCTGGAAACCTTAAAGACAGATGCTGCCGGTCATGCAGAAAGTAAGCTGTATGAGATTGCCACATTTAAGAACGGCAAATATGATACCGCTATCAAGTATTATCTGGTGGAAACAAAGACACTGGACGGATACACACTGGATCAGACCAAGCATAAAGTGAAATTTGCCTATGCAGATGACAGTACACCGGTTGTAGAAGTTACCTTTAATCTGACAAATGAGAAACCGGAAGTTCCAGAAACACCGAAAACACCGGATACACCACAGTCGCATGAAGAGACAAAGGTATCAAATGCACCGAAAACAGGTGACAGCACGAATATATGGCTGCCGATCCTGCTTCTGGTAATCTCCACAGGAGGTATGGCAGTACTTTATATCAGCAGGAAAAGGAAAAGCAAATAAGGAAACTAAAACCAACGGTTATGATTGGGAGCTTCTATGTGAGGCTCCCTTTTTCATACAAAAAAACACAGAAAGGAACAGAAAACTATGATGAAAACAATGGAAAAAAGACAGGAAGCACGAAAAAACCAGGATAAAACAGTAAAGAGAATGATGGCTTATCAGAAGAAAGCCGAGCAGATGGTCAGCAGAAAAAGAATGAACCATCACATGATCAGAAAGGGGTAAAAGCGTATGATGAACAGAAAAGAATTTTATGAATATGTCAAAGACAATGTAAAGGAGTATCTGCCAGAGTCTTATAAGGACGCAGAAATTAAACTTCAGGAAGTAGAAAAAAACAATGGTTTGAAGCTGACAGGTATTACGATTCCGAATGGAGATCAGAGAATCGTACCGACAGTCTATCTGGATTCCCTTTATCAGGAATATATCCATGGAAAAGATGTAGATTCTTGTGTTGGGGATGTAGCTGATATGCGTATTGAGGCACAGGGCAAGGCAGAATTTTTTGATATGGGAGTTCCAGATATCCTGGATTATGAAAAGATGAAAGACAAGTTACAGGTGAGAATTTGTGACAAAGAATGGAATACCGATCGTCTGGCAGATAAAGTAGTCACAGAACACGGAGATTTTGGAGCTTATTATGCAGTAAATCTGGAGGAAAGTGGAGAAGGAATCAGCAGTATTCCGGTAACAATCTCTCTGATGAATGAATGGGGAGTATCTGCCGAACAGATTCAGGCAGATGCGATGATGGCAGATAGGAACAGAGGCGTGCAACTGGTGGATATGACGCAGATTATCAAATCTATGATTTTTGGTGAAGAACCAGAAAACCTGCTGAATGAAAAAATGGATATGGAAGCCATGGAAAACCCAATGTTCTGTCTGACAAACAAAGCTAAGATGAATGGAGCTTCCCTGTTACTGCAGGAAGATATTCGTAAACAGATTGGGGAATGCCTGGGAAGTGATTACTTTGTCATCCCATCTTCCATTCATGAAGTGCTGATTCTCCCTGATAACGGCATTTTTCAGGTTCCGGAATTAAATGCGATGGTACAGGAAGTCAATGAGACACAGGTGGAAAGACAGGAACAGCTTTCGGATAAGGTTCAGTTCTGTGATAAAAAGACCGCAGTAATGGAAAATGCTGAGCGTAGGGAAGCTCGTCTGGAGAAAGAAAAAGCAGCCGAAAAAGCGGAAGTAAAAGGTGGAATCCATGGAAGACTGGAAAAAGCCAAGGCAGAGATCAAGGCAAAAGAGGCAGACAAAGTGCCAAAGAATAAGTCAAAAGATCTTGCCGCAGCATTATAAAGAGAAACAACGATGATTTTAAGGGGACTGTACTAAGCAGTCCCTGATTTTATGAAAAGGAGTAGCACATGGCAAATAAATTATATGCAATGGAACAGCTGACGGAAGAGGTGGCAAAAGATGTGGCTGCCAGTCCGCAGGAATGGATGCGGTTCCTAAATACTGCCTCCAGATTGTACAAATACACTTTTCCAGAACAGCTTTTAATTTATGCACAGCGACCGGAAGCATCTGCCGTAGCATCCATGGAAATCTGGAATCAGAAGATGTACCGCTGGATCAAAAAGG
>OGFW01001752.1_pt1 | contig 15624 bp, 10 predicted proteins | sample 1570991 | NCBI WGS metagenome assembly OGFW01 (sample SAMEA2582074, study PRJEB24529) | metagenome | biome: Human gut stool | place: China | collected 2011
ATCGTGTCCAGCTTATAGTTCCGGTAATAGTTAGACAGGATCTTGAAGATCGCCCTGTAACCGTATGCCATCGATTTAAATTGCTTGAACTCTTTGTCTGAGCTTGTCTTCTCGCCTTGGAAGACATCGCTGTTCCTCCTGATGTTCCCGGGGTTGTTGTTTCTCAACCCTCTGGGCAGACTACTATTTCTCATTTCTTATCCTCCCTCATTAATAACCGTTCTGCGGCTCACGATCACCGCATTTCTTTTTCTCGCACCTTTTTAAAGCCAGTTCTATCTTCACGTCCGAGTAGCTCTCTTTTAAGGTGAAAAGCTCGTCCTGTACCTGCCGGAGCCGTCCAGTCTGCTCAACGAACCGTTCCTCCTTCTCAGACAACTGCTTTTGCAAGAACTCGTTATACTCACGCAGGGCCTTGAACTCCTCCACGTCAGCTTGAGCGTCCGCTATACGGGCGTTCGTCTTACGGTTCACCCACGCACGGATACCCCATTTTATCCCCTCGATCCCGCCCATCGCACCGATTATTGCCAATATCGTATTCAAATCAACTCCCATAACTCGTTTCCTTTTAATATATACGGGGGCTTTTATTTGCCCGCCCCCGATAAAGGCCTGTAATATTTTCTATCTGTTCTCCAACTCTTCCACCCTCTTCTCAAGTGCCTTGACCTTGGCGTGCAACTCCTTGATCCCGTTGATCCCGAATGCGGTCAGCATCTGGATATAATCCACGCCGTAATAGGAATCCCCGTTATCGGGTGTTATGAGCCGTACCGCCTCGGGGAGCACCTCACGCACGGCTTGCGCCGACACGCCGATGCGAAGGATCTTGTCCTCGTCCTCCTTCATCGTGTAGTAGAAGGCGGATATACCCTCCAGCTTATCCAACACGTTCGGGATATCGAAGAAGACGCTCTTCAGGCGGATGTCCGAGGAGGTCAAGCCTTGGTAATTGGTGATATACACATGGGCCGTGCTCGCGGCGTCCTTGTTGATGTACAGGTTGGCTATATTCCCGGGACTGTTCCAGCCATAGATACCGTTGCCGTTATCGATCCGTACCCCCAAGAACGGGTATCTCCCGCCCGGGGCGTTAAATACGACCCCCGTGCCCTCCCTGTACAACACTTTCTCTACCCCCATGTCATAAAAATAGGGGCCGAATCCCTCAAAAAAGACTCCGCCCCACGAGCTACGGTTTCCGAACTGGCCGGCGTACTGGGTGGTTTTCCCGATGGTCAGCATATTCGGGAACGTTATCTGGGTACGATCCGCAACGGAAGTATCCACGTTCAGGTTCCCGTTCGTGATGGTGAAGTTTCCGATCCTTGCCAAGTTCGCGAAGATCTCCTCCACGTCGATCTCCGAGGCCGCTATCTTACGTGCCATCAGCAAATCGGTCGCCACGCTGGAGAAGTTCGCCCCGAAGGTGTCCCAATAGGCGGTATTGGTCGGATGTTTTCCCTTGAAGGCAGGCTCGTTGTCATCCACCTTCGCCACATAATACGTGCGTGTGCCATCGCTATTCTTGATCGATACGATATCGGTAATCTTGGAGCTGGCGTTATAGGTAGCGCTTGAGTCGTAATCGCCACGGTAGGTGCAGCGGGGGCCACGATCGCCACGGGGACCGGGATCGCCGTCTTTCCCGTCCTCGCCATCCGTGCCGTCTATCCCGTCCCTTCCCGGTTTGCCTTCCTCTCCCTTGATCTTGGATACGCTCCACTCGCTCCATACCCCGTTCCTCTTGGTGCTAGTGGCCATCCAGATAGTGTCCGTACCTTGGGTGTCGCTCCACTGGGTATTGGTATTAGGATGACCGTTCGGGTCTGACGGGCTCGCCACGGATGAGAACTCCACGTCGAAATCGGCCGTGTCCGTCATTTGCCTCGGGGTCGTCCACGCCGCTTGCTGTGGATCCTTCCCGTCTGACGAGAAGATCCGGGTGGAGGCCCACAACATCGCCTCACCGGATGGGATTCCGTCGCTCCATCCCTCCGTGGTCGGCAACGGGGAGGCGTACGAGCCGCCAACGGGAACGGCGGGCGTGGCGTTCGTGCGGATAAACACCGTGCTCTTGAAACTGTTTGAACCTTTCGCCACGAGTCTGGTCCAGAGCCGCGAGGCATCGGGGGCAATTCCGGGCGTGGTTTGGGATATACACTTATACACGTTACCATCGTAAGATACCTTGTCGCCGGGGTAATAGACGGACTTATAGGAGTAAGCGCCCCGATCCACCTCCGGATAGTCGATCTCGCCGGAGGGCGATTGGTAGATACTGCCTTTCAACACGAGACCGTCTCGCTGATCGTATGAGAGGAAGGCGTTGTCATCGCCGATCCGGAACGCCTTGGAGAGCATGTCCCAATATTGCGTGCCGTCCATGTTAATGATCTTGTTCAGCCGCATCCAGCCCGGGCCGATCTCGCTGAAGCCGTAAAGCGTGGAGAAACTGCGCTGGCCGTCCACCTCTGTACTCAAGGCCCCGCAAAGGAGATTGTAATACGAGCCGTCGTCCAAGTCCCTCGGCTCCTTGCTCAACAAGAACGTGCCCGCCGATCCCGACTTGGCGCAGCGGGCGTATAGATACATGGCCTCCGTGTCATCCCCCAGATAGGGAGACGTATAGGCCGCCATGTTCCAGTATTTGTACTCGGTCACCTTGTGGGAGGGTGCGAGCGAGTCTATCCCCAATGTCATGTGCTGCAAGATCCCGGAGGGGGTGGTAAGCGTACGTCTCTGCCCGTCATACGTGAAGGCATGATCCACCTCGGTGACCGCCTGTCCGTCCTCCGTGGGAATACGGTTGACGAAACGGAACTGCAACGACTCATGTCCCACCAATACCGACATGGTGCGAAGCCACGACATCGCCTGCCCCTTGCCGTAATCCTTGAACGCTTTCTCCAGCATCCCCTGCATCTCCACCGCATCACGCCAACGGCGAAGGGTGAACGATACGGCCTGCTTGTGTCGTGTCTCGTTCGTCACCTCCTCGCTCTCCAGCTTTCCCAGCTCATCGGACAGGAAACCGCCTACCGGCGTATTGGATAGCTCAAGCTCCGGACTGTGGGGTCTGTTGATGTAATCCCTCACCCCGGTGATCCGGATCAGGATACCGTCCGGCTGGAACTGGGGATCGCTGAAATCAACATAACCGCCGGGTACCAGCTTGGCGCCGATCGCCAACCAATTCTTCTTGGCCCATATGCCGTCCAGCTCTCCGATGAACGTGAATTGCCGCTCCTCACGCTCGTAAAGGTAGCGTACCGCCTCCCGGAACATGTCCCAGCTCGCCCCGGTCTTGGTGGCGTTGTCGCACACGTAGGCGGCGGGAAGGGATATGTTGAAAACGGCGTACTTGTCGCCGACCTCCGGATACAGGGAAGCGTTCGGCAGCGTCATGCCATCCTGCTCGGACGAGACGATCTCGAACTTACGGCCGTCATGTACATACTTTACATCGAACTCACGGCCCGCCAGACGGCCTGTCTGGAAGATAACCGTCATGGTCTGGCCGGCGATCAGGCAATCCTCGAAATTGAGGTTGGCGGGAACCGATGAGTCATAGAAGTTGTAGAACGTGACATCGTTCCCGTCCGTGTCCTCGCCCGGCTCCGTGTCGGTCTCGCTCACCGTGCCGACCCGGGATGGATATATATCGCTGGCGTCGTAGCTGTCCTCATTATAAGAGGAAAGGGGCCTGTCCGCGCGAGTGACATACATCCCGTCCTTGTCGGTCTTGTACCGTCGGCCTTGGTACTCCAGCTCCTGTGACTTGGGAAGCAACAATGTCTGGCTACCGTAGACCGAGTAATCGATATTCCGCTCGCCGCCTTGCACGTAAAGGATCTCAACGGGGAGGTTGTCGCCTTGGTTCGCACGACCTACACCGGGAAGGAATCCGTTACCTTTTCCGTAGGATAGCTTTAGAGGAGCGTCCTTGTAATACACCACCTTGCGGAGGTTGATAGTTTTGCCCACGATCTCGAACTCCGTGTCGAACTCCTCGGCCAAACGCCCCAATACAGCCCAGCATTTCTCATGGTTGAACGACAACAGTTTCTCCGGGGCCTCGATCACCGTGCCGACCGTCCAGCCGGAATCATAGAGATTGAGGTTGTCCACCAGCAGCTCCATGAACATCCCCGGCGTGGCCGTCATGACGAACTTGAGCTTGTACGGCTTGTCGGGCAACAGCTTGTACTTATATTTTTTCAGGATCTCCTCGTTGCCGCCGAAGGTGACGGTATAGTCGAAGACCCTCGTGCCCTCCTTCTTGAAATCCGAAGGGTACCACAGCGTGTACCTTTCCCCCTGGTACTCGATATACGCCCCGGTGGGCAGCTCCACGTGATCCACGAGGGAGTAACGCAGCTCCACCTTCTTCGCTTGCGCTATCGCCCGGTAACGATAGCTGTCATCGTCCACCGGGATGTCAAGTAAAACGTCTCCTGCCTGATTGTAAATAACCATCGTTTAAACAGCGATTAAATCAAGATAAACACACTCATATAAGTAGCCAGCAAAGCGGCGATCTCCACCCAGAACATAGGCTTCGTCCTGTAGAAATCCGCGATAACGCTATCTGACACGTGACGGGTCATCATCACGATAGTATAGACCACGTAGGCCACCCATACCAGCAGGCACCAAGGGCAATTGTACATCACCCACAGTTGGGAACCGGCGATACAGAGGACGGCCCCCAGCTCGTGAATATCCCCCTCGAAATCCTCCTTGAAGTTGGGGGCGGCACCGACAAGGAACATGCCGGCGCAGGCGAGGAACGCCAGGAACTCGGTGTCCGGCTTAGATATCTCCAAGATAGCCGGCATCAATAATCCGGCGGTAAGCCACGTGGTCGCCATGAACCATACCTTGTGATCCAGCTTATAGAAGGTAGCCGAGATACTGTTGGGCACACCCTTTTGTTTAATACAAACCGCCGCCATGTAGGAGGCAATAATCAACATTGAAACAATCACTAACCAAATCATAAGCATTAAATTTTTAATCGTTGTTACTATACAGTGGATACGTCAAAATCCGCTGTCCATCTAGCTATGTCACTTATCCTAAAATTATCGATCACGAAACGAGGCCTGTCATTTCCATCCCTTTGTCTCGCAAAATCTATGTTATACGAGCGTAAGGTGGCGTTTTGATAAACATTACGTTCGAACTCCTTTTTCCCGTTTATATAAAACGAGAATCCAACATCATTGCGCTTGGTTATGGCTATATGCCACCAATCATCCACCTGTTGGAACCTGCCCCCCCCGTAAGAGCCTTTACTTATGGCGAAATAAGTCCTGCTATCCCCAATCACGCCAAAGTAGAATAGCCCATTAAGCCATTCATGCCCAACGCAGCAGCCACTATCGTGAGTCAGCAACTTAAACCAAAAGTCTATCGTCCACTCCGCAGACGTGTCACCCATATAATCCGGAAGGACCTTTTTCGTGTCCATCATGCCATACCCGCCATTGAATTGGTATCCACGACCGAACCTCCCGCTCACGAAAGAGCCACCTCCATCTATGCCATTACCTTTATACGGGGTGCTTCCCTCCACGCTAAGGCTATTCTCGAACCTCATGAGCAAGACCGTATGTCTATCCATCTTTCTCTGTCCCATCATCGATCGTATCATTGGCGGCCTCCTTTCTCATTAGAGGCCGTAACCAATTTATAATGAAGTGATTTTACCCCCCCCCTCGTTAACTTTTAATAACACATACTGTCTCATCGCTTTACCTCCTGTACGATTGTGGGCAAGTCTTTCAGGTCATTCGGATAACCTGTAACGGTCGTCAGAATGCAGAGATAGATCACACCGTATTGTTCATAATATTTGTCTTTCTCGAATGCCATACCCTGCACGTATGGAATAGGATCATCAAGCGTGCCTGCGTGCTCAGCTTCAACGATCTTATACAGTGAAGCAGTTTCTATGCCCGGTTTCCAATCGGCTTGCAGCTTGTGCTTTTGTATCACTTCAAACAAAGTGTCGCTTTCTCCTTCCACTACTCGAAGCCGGAAGCCTATTTCAACTTCCTTGCCAAACTCCGCATCTTTCTCACCCCAAATGGGGAATAAGACCTGCATCTCCAACGCTTGGCTGGCTGTGAGAGACACGCTGTTCATCATCGCACGGGCAAAGGTCACTGCCTGCGCTTCCGGGGATTTAGCGATTGCCTTATCTGCTTTAGTTTGCAAGGCTGCCGTTGTTGTATGGATCATTTCAGGATAGCCTTGCACCACGATAGCTTCGACCTCCTCGGCTGTTTGGGCGGCATCGATACGGGATAGCAAGCTGTCTGTCACCTTGCCGCATTGCTCCGAATAGTCCGCTATTTCGTCAAGAGCAACCGTTAAGATATTCGAGGCGTAAAGATGACCGCCTACTTCGACTTCTTCCTGCCGGCCACACTTATCCTTCACTTGCAGGGTGTTCGAGACATATGCGTCCTGTTCATCAATATAATAATGATGGATGTCTTTGTCGTAGATTTCCTTCCGCTTAGCGTCACGGGCACGCCAAAGCAACTCTTCCGGCGTGGGTTCCGGCTCCGGTTCGGGGGCCATGTTCCAACACTCCAACGGGGTGGCCTCTGGATGGTCGTTATGGTACCGCTCTTGCTCCTCATTTAACAGGATGTAAGCGCCATTTTCGTAGTCATCTATCTCCTCGCTCACGAAGTAGGAGTCCGGAAGCTGAGCCTCCACGCTCCAAAACCTAATCTCTTTCTGTATGTATAGCATATTATTGATATATTGATATTCGACAATAGCCGGGACCTACATGGCCCTTCCCTAAATCGTATAATCCGCCCAAAGGGTTAGGCATCCTTTCCTGTCCCCCTCTCACGTCTTTCCAGGCGTATCCGCTCCCGTCTATCATCTTGGTCTCCTGGAATACGTATTTCTCATGCTTCACGCAGCCGGGATGACCGGATATATATGAGGAACCTCCACCGCCCGCTTGAATCGCATCTCCTGATATTCCACCGCTTGGACCTCCATACAAGCCACCTCCACCACCAGAGGAATACGAACCTCCATCATATCCATATCTTCCACCTTTCCCTAACGAGCCGGGATTTCCGTTAGTTAGGTTATTGCCGGAGTTCGAGCCGCCATTTACCTGGGAGGCGGGTATCCCCTTGGCATAACCACCCAAGTACGCTTGCAATCCCCCAGCAGATCCCCCATGCCCAATGAAGTAATACTCACATCCCCCACCACCGGCTCCAGCCGCCATGACACGTGTCTTTAAAGAGTTTACGTTCAGGGGATCGTTATCGTTAAGCAATCTTAGGTCCGTGGCCCCGCCACCAGCCCCCTCATAAATGTATCTTCCCGCACCTTGACCGGTCATCGAGTGTCCTTGACCTCCTCCGTTATAATTCTCGTTGGTTACACGGCTTGTCTCCCTTAATCCGCCATTACCGCAATATATGTAAAGGGCCTCGCCTTTGATTAACTTGATAAATCCAGCCACATACCCTCCATATCCGGGGTCATTTGATTTAGTAAACCTATCATCGCTATCATTATAACCGTAATTGCCTTGGGCTCCCCAGCATTCAACATGATACCATGTTGATTTGGGGACAACAAACATGTGGTAATTCCCTTCGTTATAAGTGTACGTACGCAATATGATGAACTCCTTTTTACCTATCATTACACGCCTTTTCATCTTATGCCTCCTTTCCGTTAAACCCTTACCACCATCACGCCGTGTTCCTTCTTGATACTTATCCCGGCCGTCTTGCCGGCCTCGATCTCCAAGCTCGTCTCCTCGCTCTGCCAGCCGGAACCGTTAGGGATCGGCTGGGTGATCTTGGACGAGGTATTGTTCTTGATCGACAGGTAGAGCTCCTGCATCTCCGGCACGCTCCCCACGTTGGCGAAGGCGATCGCCTTGGGCGTGGCGGCGGTATAGACGTAACGCAGGTTATACGGGGTGGCGGGCAGCTTGCCGAGATCCGACACGTCGGCGTACTCCTTCAACCTTAACGAGTCCGCCACCTTCTGCCTCTCCACGCTTGTGTAGGAGTCCTTAAAATAAGGGACACCACCTACAATAGGACAAGCCGTATAACCTGAGGCGCTTGTAACGGTACTGCCGTTCTTGACAAGGCCTGTACTGCCATTAGCCCCTACAACACCATATGTCGTATTTGTATCCGTCCAAGGCACGTTCACATACATCTTTCCGCTACCATCCAATTCCACCGGATAATTCTTGCCATTCTTGGCATATCCGATCATCACCAATCCAAGGGTAGTGGTGTTGGCCTTGGCGTATGTGGTATTCGTCGGAACCACCCACGTACCATCTCCACGAAGAAACGATGTTTGTTTACCGGCTCCCGGGGCCGGGACCAATCCGGCCTTACCTGCGGCGGTGGCGGTAGCGGCCCCCATGTTGGAGTAGGTGGTATTGGTGTCCGTCCAAGGCACGTTCACATACATCTTACCGCCGCTATCAAGAGATACCGGATAGTTCTTACCATTGGTCGAATACCCGATCTTGACAAGACCAAGCTTATCACTAGTAGCTTGAGCGTATGTAGTGTTATTATCTGTCCATGGTACATTAACGTAAGCGTTGCCTTGGGAGTCCAGCTGTATCTTGTAGTTCTTACCCAAGTTGGCGTAACCCGTCTTGATACCACCCAACCTCTCGGCCGTCGCTGACGGGAGCGAGTAGTTGTTGGCGTTCTCGGCCACCCCCGCCAGTTTCTGTCTCTCCGAGGCGGTGTAGTTATTATCCGTATGGACGTACTTGGCGTCCTTGACCGTATAGTCGTCGTTCTGTAGCTGGGAGAGCTTGGTAGGTATCGCTTTCTGGACGTTCGCGATATTCTGGCTAAGCCCGGCGAGAATACCTTGCAACGTCTGGCTGTCCTCCACGCTGGAGAGGAAAGCGATAATCTCATTAAACGACTCGATCGCATTGGAGGCGTTACCGGAAACGAGCGTATCGACTTGTTCCTGTAAGGTGGAGAGTGCGGCCTGTATCTCCGTATCGTCATAAGTCGCCCCGTCTTTTCCCTCGGCTACCACGCCGGTATCCTCATCTCCTATTTTCCAATGCTTGGTTGCCGGATCGATCGAGGGGACGGGCGCAGCGGTCCCTTTAAGGTTAGGCGTATCAAACTCTCCTTCCGCCGTCGTGATCGTCAGGATGTAGGTGGTCCCATCGTTTTGCTTGACCGTTACCTTTACGTCCTGCATGACAGCCGGCAATTCCGCGAACGCATGCACACCATCGGCCAACTTCATGTTGAATTTACCGTTTCCCAAACGTTCAAATAACCAGACTGATGGCGGATAAATGGTCGTATTATCCATCCATTCGGCCGTCGTTAGCTCGATCTGCTGATATATGAATGCTCCTTTCTTACTCATGGCTTAAATATCCTTGTTTTATCGTTCGTACTGAGTCATTGTAATAGTTTGCTCCTGTCAGATAGACATTACCGGGTAAGGCCGTACCGCCGCCAGATTCCTGCCAAGATGCTATACCATCCGCAAGATCATAAAGCCGATAGAATACATATTCGCCATTCTCCAACACACGCACTTCATCGCCGATACGGAAGTTGATGGTTGTACCGTCGATATTGACATAGCTCAATGTATCAGCGGTCGGTTCCATGTCCAGCGTCGGAATCTCCGGTTTGTTCTTGATGTAGTTCTTATTGACAGGGTCGGAAATGTTCCAGTCGGGTTGTAGCCCACTGACGACTCCCTCGGCCGCCTCTGCGGCGGCGTTGGCCCGATCGGCCGCGTCATTCGCGTCTTGGGTGGCGGCCTCGGCGTTTGCAACGGCTACGGCCGTATTCTCCTGCCGGGACGTTTCCTGTTGCTCACGCATCCCTTCCGCCGTCTTGCGGGCTCGCTCTGCCGTCTCACGCAAGCCCTCCGCGGTTTCCCTAACGGTCTCCGCCTCGGCACGTTCCCGTTCCGACTGTACGCGTTTCGACTCCTCCTCCTTTCGGGCGGCTTCCTCTTCAACACGTTCCCTCTCGTTCGTCATCCGTTCCTGTTCGGCGGAGTCACGTGATCCCTCGGCCTTTACTCTCGTCTCCTCCTGCCGGGTACGTTCCTGTTCCGACCGGTCACGCAGGGCCTCGGCCACGGATCGGAGTTTCTCGGCCTCAACCCTTTTGCTTTCTTCCGCCACCCGTCCGTCCTCTTGCCGCTGACGGATAGCCTCAGACTCCGTACGAGCGGTCTCAGACTCAATACGCTTGGCTTCCGCCGTATCCCGCCGGGTCTCCGCCTCCACACGTGATTGTTCGGCTGTCGCCCGTTCTTGCTCCGCAGTCTCACGCAAGTCCTCCGCCTCGCCCCGGAATGATTCAGCCTCCTTCCTCGCGTTCTCCGCCTCAACACGCCCCTGCTCGGCTTTAACACGCCCGGTTTCCGCCTTGGTAATAACCTGATTGGTCGCCAGGGCCGTTTCGGCGGCGGTCTCCGCACGGCCGGCGGCTGCATTAGCGGAAGCGGCCGCCGTATTAGCCGCCTTGGCGGCGTCACGGGCGTTCCTTATCTCCGTAAGCATGTCCTCGTAAGCCTTCTGGATCACCTCGAGGCTCACCTTCACGCTGGTTTGCATACCGCTTATAACCTTACAACCGATCGTGTACAGGCCGGTGAGGCTGTCGGCCAGCGTGAGCTCCGATATTTTCTTTTTCTTAGTTCTCATATGTTCCCAGGTCTATGTAATACTCTCCATCCTCCGTGACGATAAGGTCACCATCCTCCGTGGCCAGCAGGTAGTCCGTCCCGCCAAGGCGGAACACCGTGAACTCCAGCGTGAGGTTGAATGTCACCACCACACGCCCACGGAGGCTCTCCAGTTTCCAGCCGGACGTCCTCTTGTAGTAGCAGGGGTATTCCTCCACGTTGTAATCCACGTACAGCGAACGCTCTCCCGGTTGGATCAAGGCGTGGAGCAGGGCGTCGTAACAGTTCCAGAACGCCGTCATTGAGCCGGCGATCAGGCAGCATTTAAGCGTGACCTCCTTGCTGTTGAAAACGACGTTTTCCGTATCATATATCCTGCCGTCAACATCCAGTACCGTACGGGACAGGTTAGTCTTCACGGTCGGGGATCTCATGATCTCGTCCCGGCCCTCCGTCACCATCACGCCGTATCGATCCAAGGGTACGCCGTCAAGCTCGTACTCGGAGAGTGGGACGTACCGGCCTCCACCCTCCGGGATCGCCACGGGCGAGGGTCTTACGGGCTGATCCTCGGCGAACCGTAACGTGAGGGCCTCCAACGTGTCCCAATCCTCATATGCCGGGCTCTGGATGAGTCGCAAGCTCCACTCCCTGCCCAGCGAGGGGATACGGAAGAGGTGATACCCGGACTTCGATAGGTGCTCGACGAGAGCGCCGGCGGATCTTCCGTCCACGTCGCGGACGAACGTGATGTTGAGCTCCCGTGGTTTCAAGGTGGGCTTTTCCAAGTCCGGCTCTATGCCGTCCTCGTCCGGCCAGTCGTTCCTATCCGGTTCCACCAGCTCGGGGAACGAGAGAAGGCCGTCGTAACCTCCCTCCGTGATCCATACGCCGAAATCGGTGTAGGCGTCCTTGCCGTCTATGTATAACTCACCCCTCATAATATCACCACGGTATTATCCTTGTTTATCTCAACCTCTCCTCCTATATTCACCAGCAGGATCACGGCGTAGTCGCTCGCCACGACCCTAGCCTTGCCGCCGTGCATGAGGATCACCTTGTGAACCCGCTCGTTATCGTCTATCGTTATCACCGCATCCGTATCACCTATCACGGCGATATTGCCGGGATTGGTTACGTCCACGTGGCCGGAGTCAACGTACACCCCGTAGGGCATCACGTGACTGGCCATGCCACGGAACATGTCTAGCGACGGGAAATCATTCTCCGCACAAAACTCACGCCCCTGCGGGCTGAAGAACAGCCACACGAGGCTTCTCCAGTCCGTCACCCCGTTAGAACCACTGCATGCCCCGAGCGAGAGGGCCGATTTGATTATGTCGTTAACCGTCTCCATCATTATCTTGATCTCATTAATATACCCTTGTCGTTAATAGTCTTTATACCGGAGGCCGCCGACTTGGTATTCGCCTCTATCTTCTCGGATAGGGCCTCTATACGTCCGGAGATCTCCGCTACCTTGGCCGTGTTCTCCGACACCTTCCCAGACAGGTCCTTGATCGCCTCCACGTTCTTCCAGCCCCTTGTCTGGAGGTCGTAGATGAAGCGCATCTGGTCGGCTATACCCGTCACTTGCACCAACGTCCTATCTAAAAATATAAGTTGGGTCGACATCTTACCGTCTATGACGTCCGCAGAGTCCTGAGAGATGGAACCAACGCCCTTGGACGAGGCCGTACGCCCGTCGTCCTCCTCTACCGCATTACCGGTATTGAAATATTTGTCGGCCCAACCAAACTTACGGTCGAGGTCGTCGGCCAGCTCCTGCGCCTTCCGATCCAGATAATCCTGTTCCCAGTCGCTGATATAATCGTCGGACCAGAACTCGAGCAGCTTCTCCCGGATCTCTTTCATGGGATCGGACGCGGCGGCCTTGATCGACTCCGTGACCATGTTCCTTATCATCTTCCTCACGAGATCCTTAGCTGATTGGGCCTTGTCTTCCCCAGCTGACCATGCCTCGGCGTAAGCGTTGGCGAAATCGTCGATCGCAGATTTTATGTCACTACCGAAAATGGCGTCCTTGCCGGCCTCCTTGTTATCCGCTATGGTATTATTGATCTCGTCTATCTGGTCCCGCCACTCCTTGATACGGTCATTGTCGGTTTTCTTCTTGTCCTCCTCCTCCTTGATCTGGTTTTGGATAAGCACTTTTTGCTGTTCCAATAGCTTATTCTGCTGGTCGATAAGCTTGGAGGCATCCTTGGAATAGGCTTTCTCGATGGACCTGCCCAGCTTGTCGTACGACTTGTCCAACGTATCGATCTGATCCTGCAAACGCTGGATACGACTCTCGTTCTTCTTGTCATGGATCTTGGCGATAGAGGAGGCAAGGGATGTGACCACCCCGATAGCGGCACCGGCGGACGCACCGATCGGCCCGAACATCGCGCCGGCTTTTGCCCCGTCCATGGCGGAATTGACTGCGTCCATGGCCACATTCAAGCCTTCGGCTATCTCACCGAACGCACCACCAAACGAATCCCCGAGTTTCGAGAAAGTATCAGAGAGGAATTGCCCGGACCGCATGATTTCGCCAAGCCCTTCCTCTATATCGTCAATTGCCTGTCGCAGCTTTTTCGCATCGCTACCAGCCTCAAATACGCCTTTCAGACCTTTGGCGACCTTCTCGTATGCCGGGCGCAACTTGTCTGCGGCTTCCTTGTTCTCCTTGAGCGCGTCCGAGATATCTTTTAGTTTATCGGGTGATTTACTCCACAGTTCAAACGTTTCTTTCGTGATACCGAAATCCTTGCCCTTGCTCTCATCCCAGACACCGCTTTTCAAGAACTCCAAGGCTTCACGCCCCTTCCGGTTGATGGCCTCCAACTCGGAGAGGGTCTTGTCTTTCATGTCACCGAACAACTGGCTGATAGCGGAAGTCGTCTTGCTCGCCTCTATGTCGAGATCAGACAGTTCCCTTTTCATGGCCTCGGAAAGGGACTTACGCTCGCCTTCCGTCGTGGCCTTGGCTATCTTCTCGTTATAAAGAGCCGTGATAGCCTGACGCTTTTCAAAATATGAGCCATATTCTTTCAGGTACTCGTTCATGGCACGTTTCTCTTCCTCCAGTTGTTCCTTATTCACATTAGAGGTCGATCGCTCCCGTTTGACGTATGAGTTCACCAAGGCTGTATGAATCTCCACGGTCTGTTCTTTAGTCAGTTTGCCGCCTTGAGCGTCTTTCCACTCTTTTTCCTTGGTAAGTATGGCGGCGATCTCATTGTCATAGTCTAGGTTTATCTGGGCGATCTTCTTAGCGGAGCCTTCTTTCATCAGGTCGATCTCGGATTGCTGGTTCTGCCGGCGGAGGGATAGGAGTTCGTCTTGAAGCTTTTTTCGCTTTTCTAGTTCCTTTTTATCAATAGGTGTAGCTATTTTCGCCTTTTCCTCCTCTTGTTGGCTACTAGCTAACGCCTCCGCCTTCGTACGAGCCTTCAATCCTTGTACGACTATCTCAACCGCTTTATCATGCTCAATCTTCAACTGCTCGTTCCGTTTTCGTAAACGACGTAACTCAAATGCCTCCGAAAAGCTGGTATCAATCCAACTTTTCTTGTCTAGCTGGGAGATTCGATGGTTATTTTTTGCAATTTCATCCTCTATGGAGTTTACGGTAGCGCGCTGTTGGGCCATGGTTCGCTCATCTATCGATTTAGAAAGCATCTTATTAGCCTCCGTCATATCCATCAACATGAACTTTTGCAAGGATAGATTTTTCAGTTCATCCGGATAGAGGGTTTGTAATTTCTCGTATGCCTCCACTTTCTGTAACATGGACTTGTTATCGTCGCGCAAAGCATTCAATAGTTCATCCGTTTGAGATCTCATGCCTTCTATCCAGTCCTTCATCTCTGCGACCCTCTTATTATGGGAATCCAACGCCTTCTCTGATGCCGTCGCCTGTGTCGCGAGCTTGAAGATCGCATACCCAAGGGCCGTAACACCCGCCACGGCCAAGACATACGGATTCGCAAGGGCAGCTTTTCCGGCGGCCAACATTGCGACAGCCTGTTTTTTCAAAGCACCTGTAAGCAGCGCGGTTGCGGTCGTATGCTGAATCGTCGCCAGTCTGCTCAAAGCTGATGTCTTGATATAAGATCGTTGCGCCACTTGAACCAACAAAATAGCTGTTTTATAAGAAAGAAACGCTCCCGCCGCATTTTTCACCAATGCCTCAACCCTCGATATCGTCCCCTCGATATCATTGTTCTCAAAAGCCTCATTAAACGCCTTGGCGATATCTGACACCTCTTTCAATATCCTCTCTCCCATTGGGCGCAAATAAGCCTGTACATTATTCGCCAACAACGTGAGCTGATTATCGGCGGCGTCAGCCATCTTCTCAAACGCAGCCTCTGTCGCACCCAAGGAGCCCTGCAACTCTCCCAAATCATTTGCTGCCGCCTTTGCATTCTTTCCAGTCAAAGCCAGTGTAGCGGCCAAGCCTTCATCCGTGCCAAGCATTTCCTTCATCTTGGAAGCGGAACCACCAGCCTTCTCATAAATCAATTGTAATGCCTCTTGGAAAGTACGACCTTGGAAAGCGGCGTCTCCAAGTTCTCCAGCGGTTCCTTGGATAGCGGCACGGATCTGTGTCATAGCCTGCGCCGTCGGCGTTCCTTGCTTGGTCAATGAAGCGACAGCACCCAACACTTGGTCGATACTAATCCCATATGCGGCCGCAATAGGAGCAACTTGGGCTATAGAGGCTCCCAATTCGCCAAATGTAGTCTTACCCAACCGGACGGTTGTAAAAAGCTGGTCCGAGACCGTACCGGCTTCCTCCGCAGACATCTTATAAGCATTCAGGATCGTTGTAATGGCATCGGCTGCCGTCTCGGTTTCCGTAAGTCCTCCCACGGCAGCTTTAGCCGAAACTTCTAG
>OGFW01001756.1_pt1 | contig 15599 bp, 10 predicted proteins | sample 1570991 | NCBI WGS metagenome assembly OGFW01 (sample SAMEA2582074, study PRJEB24529) | metagenome | biome: Human gut stool | place: China | collected 2011
CGTCGTAGCTGTAGGTGCGGAAATCGCTGGGGACATCGACGTTCTGGTTCTGGGCGAACTGCTGTATCATCTTGTCCAGCTCGGCGGAGTCCCGCAGACCCATGGAGTAGAGGGCGTAGTCGGTCACGGTGCCGTATTTGCTCAGCACGACGACACATTCGGTGGGCTTTTCGGGCCAGCGGCCAGCCTTGACTTCGTACTGGGACTTATAAAGGTCGCTGTTGGCGGGCAGCTGATAGAAAACGCTGGTGTTGCTGCCCACGCTGTTCATCAGACTGCTGGTGACGGAGGTGGAGCCGGAACCCGAGCTTCCCAGACCCAGCATCGAGAGGGTGGAGTCCGGGTTGACCTGATGCACACTGCCGTCGGCGTCCTGCCGGTAGATCTGGGGCGAGACGCTGTAGGAATACTCGATGGAGGTGGCGTCATCCGCAATGGTGGACTCGTCGCTGTCGAGATATTTCTTTAAGGAAGTGAGGTCGTTGGACGTCAGGCCCGACACCATCTTGGTGATGAGCTGGCGGACCGAGACCATTCCCTCCATGCCGCCGGAGGTGTCCTTTTTGCCGTCCTCGTCGGTGGGCAGGCCGGTGGCTGTGGTGCCGTCGCTGCTGCCCGAGGACAGAAAGCTCGTGATGTCCACGCCGCTGCTCAGGATCTGCAGCGGATATTCGCTCAGAGTGGAGCGCTCCATGTCGGCGATGTAGGCGTTGACGCCGGTGGACAGCGAGATGATGAGGGCGATGCCGATGATGCCGATGCTGCCCGCGAAGGCTGTGAGCAGGGTGCGGGCCTTTTTGGTGCGCAGGTTGTTGAAGCTCAGGGCCAGCGAGGTGAGCCACGACATGGACGAACGGCCCATGTTCTTATGGACGGGAGGGGCAAGCTTTGTGTCGTCCGGCTCGAAGGGGCGGGTATCGTCGGTGACAGCGCCGTCCCGCAGGCGGACGATGCGGTTGGCATACTGCTCCGCCAGTTCGGGGTTGTGCGTGACCATGACCACGAGGCGGTCTTTTGCCACATCCTTCAGCAGCTCCATGACCTGGATGCTCGTCTCGCTGTCCAGTGCGCCGGTGGGCTCGTCGGCCAGCAGGATGTCGGGGTTGTTGACGAGGGCGCGGGCGATGGCCACGCGCTGCATCTGGCCGCCCGACATCTCGGTGGGGCGCTTGTGGAGCTGGTCCCCGAGGCCCACCTGCCGCAGCGCCTCGGCGGCACGGCGGCGGCGCTCAGCACCCGACACGCCCGAGATGGTCAGGGCCAGTTCGACGTTGGCGAGGACGGTCTGGTGGGGGATGAGGTTATAGCTCTGGAACACGAAGCCGACGGTGTGGTTGCGGTAGGAGTCCCAGTCCCGGTCGGTGTAGCGGCGGGTGGAGATGCCGTTGATGATGAGCTCGCCGCTGTCGTAGCGGTCGAGGCCGCCGATGATGTTGAGCAGCGTGGTCTTGCCCGAGCCGCTGGGGCCGAGGATGGCGACGAATTCGCTGTCGCGCAGGTTGAGGCTGACCCCGTTGAGCGCTGCCTGTGTCAGATCGCCGGTGGTGTATTTCTTTTCGATATTGATAAGCTGAAGCATTGGCCTGCCTTTCCGGCAGCAGAACGGGGGAGTGTCTGCTGACCTGTTCCGCCCGACATTTGTGGACGGAGAGGGAAACATAGTATCTGTTTGATTTTATCAGAAGAATATGAACAATTTATGTCGTAACGGGTGCCAAGTTCTGTGTTTTCTGCCGAAGGATGGAAAAGCGTTGCATCCTGCGCGGAAAAGCGTCCCAAACCAGGAGGATGCGGCAGATGTGTCTTGATTTTTGGAGCGGTTGATGGTATTCTTGAGACAATATCCATGTTAATATTTTCAGTGTTTCAAAATTCGACGAAAACTGACGCAAATTTGTCGTTGCAACTCCTTTCGACGCTCCATACAATTTTATAGTATGAAGTAGTTTGTCCGGCATAAGTGGAAGGGCCGGGCAGATGGGGTGAGGAGGATGCAGAATGAAACAGAATGTCCCATTGGTGAGGAATTTTTCGGCGTTGGAACCGTATCAGGAGGCATATACCCTTGCCTGTTCTCTGGAGACGGAGGGACAGGGCTGCTGGCTGACCGTGAGCCGGACAAAAGCTCCGGACGACCCAGCAGACACGGCCCGTACATGGGTCCCGGCCCCGGAAGAGGAATGCGGGCGGCTGCTGCAGTTTTTGTATGAGAACTCGGTCCAGCCGGAGCTGTGGCAGGACGCTATTTCCTGCTGGTATCCGCAGACGGAGCAGGCAGAAAACCTGCGGGAAGGGGGCGCGTCGTGTGAGTTATGAGGAACAGGACGTCATATGGCGCGTAGCTCTGGCCAGCTATGACCCCAGAGAGATGCGGGTATGGACACGCTATCTTGAGGAGCGCAACCCGGCCATCCGCTGCACGAGCTACCGCAGCAGCCGGACGCTGCTGGAACGGCTCGAGCAGGGCGATGTGGACGTTCTGGTGCTGGGCGGCAGACTGGAGGACATGGACAGCATCCAGTTTCTGCCCAGGATACGCAGCCTTGACCGCAAGCCTCTGGTGCTTCTGCGGGACGACGGACGCAACGAGAGGTCGGCTGTGGAGAGCCTGAGCCAGGAGGACGCATGCTACCTCATCCGTCAGGCCACACTGGAAGATATGCTGCAGGAGCTGCGCGCTCCGGCCCACCGCCCGGCGGAGAGTCTGGAAAAGCGCTGCGAGCGCATCTATCGCAGCTGGGGTCTGAGCACCTACGATGCCAACAAGCGCTACCTGACCGGTGCGCTTCGGATGATGATGGGCTCTGACCACCGTCTGGCCATCCGCAAGGAGATATTAGGGCCGGTGGCGGAGGAATACAATCTCACCGTGGCGGCTGTGGACAGCGCCCTCCGGCGGCTGCTGGAGACGCTGGACGAGACCGGTACCCAGACATGGCGGGATTTTCGAAAAGAGTATGGCTTAGAGCGCAGGAAGGTGACCATCGGCCGCCTGCTTTATGCGCTGGAAAGTAAACTGAGTCAGCAGTGAGGTGCTGACCACACGACGCGGAGGTAGAGCAGAATGCGCAGGCGAAACGATGGAGCAGGAGTCTCCCCTCAGGAGGAGTTTGGGGATGTGTGCTTCCATGCCCTTGGCATCATCGACCAGAACCGGGAATATCTGCAGATGCATCTGCTGGCGTCGGCCGACCTGCCCACCCGGCAGGCACTTTCAGACATCCAGATAGAGTCTGCCCGGCTGGATCGCACGATACGCAATGCCATAACGCTTTATCAGCTGGAAAATGAAGAGCTGAGCGAGCTGCAGCCTCTGGACCTGTGCAGTCTGCTGGAAAAAGCGGGCCGTCTGGCCCCGGACATCCAGCGGTCGCTGGAAATAACGCTCACGACGGAGAGCGGGGGCATCGAGCACTGCGCCGTCATGGGCGTCCCCGATGAGGCCGAACAGCTGCTGCTCCACCTCATCTCCAACGCGCTGCGGGCCTGCGATGCAGGCGGCAGGGTGTGGGTGAGCCTGAAACAGAAAAAGACCGGCGTCGCGCTCCGGGTAGAAGACAACGGCTGCGGCCTGATGGAGGAAGACCCCATCGAGAACAACCGCCGCTTCCTCAGCGGCGCAAAGCTGGGTCTCCGCATCTGCAAGCTCATCTGCCGCCGTGCAGGCTGGAAGCTGACGCTGACGGCCCGTCCGGGCGGCGGCACCCGAGCGCAGGTGGTGTTCCTGCTGGCCTCCTGCGAGGACATCCCGCCGGAAATGGAACTCCACTCCAGCGAGGAGAACGACATCCGCGCAGCGCGGTTCGCAAGCCGGGCGGCACAGGAGATCCTTCTGCTGAGGAGATATTGAACGAGACAAAAAGGCATCTGCAATGCGGCCGGGACGGCGCAGCGCAGATGCCTTTGATTTTTGTGCGGGACAGGGAAGAGAGCGGAAAAAATGACAGGCGGTAAAGAATCTTAGCAGAAACAGCCCGAAATTCACAGAAAAGTTTGCGAAATTAACAAAATGTTTAACTTTGAAAGGTGATTTTACTGTTTTTAAGGTGTAAAATAATCCCGAATGATTGATTGTCAGCCGGATTTGGTTTATAATACCCATGTATGCGAGTCTGAAATTTGATTCGTTAGCAAACAACTTCTGCCCGGGCCGGAGAGCCCTGTGTGCAGAGGGAGAGTGCATTGTCCTTCAGGAGGAAAAACAACTGTGAGAGTAGGTCTTGACATCGGCAGCACTACCATCAAATGCGTGGTGCTGGATGAAAACGATACCCTTTTATATTCGACGTATGAGCGCCACTACAGCCACATTCTGGAAAAGGCGCAGGAGCTGCTGCGCCGCATCGACGCAGAGCAGCTGCATGGCCGGAAAGCGCTGCTCAGCATCTCCGGCTCCGCCGGCATGGGCCTGGCCGACAGCTGCGGCGTGCCTTTCGTGCAGGAGGTGTTCTCCACCCGCGTGGCGGTCAAAAAGTTCGTCCCTGCGACGGACTGCGTCATCGAGCTGGGCGGTGAGGATGCAAAGATCCTGTTCCTGACCAACGGCACCGAAGTCCGCATGAACGGCAGCTGCGCCGGCGGCACGGGCGCTTTCATCGACCAGATGGCGACGCTGCTCAAGATGAGTGCTGATGAGATGAACAAGGCGGCCGAACAGGCCACCCGTACATACACCATTGCATCCCGCTGCGGCGTTTTCGCCAAGAGCGACGTGCAGCCCCTCATCAATCAGGGCGCAAAGACCGAGGACATCGCGGCCAGCATCTACAAGGCCGTGGTCAACCAGACCATCGCCGGTCTGGCACAGGGACGTCCCATCCAGGGCAATATCCTCTATCTGGGCGGTCCGCTGACCTTCAGCACCGTGCTGCGCAAGAGCTTCGACGAGGCACTGGGCGTCACCGGTATCTGCCCCGAGAACAGCCTGCTCTACGTCGCGCTGGGCGCTGCCCTCTACGCCGACAAGGAGTTCGTCCTCTCGGACGTGGCCGCTGCGCTGGATGAGTACGCCGCCACGGCGACCTACGCCAGCGAGCCGCCCCTCTTCGCCAGCAAGGAAGAGTACGAGGCATTCCATGCCCGCCATATGTCCCACAGCGTGCCGCGGGTGGCGTTTAGCGCTCAGTTCGGCCCGGTGCATATCGGCATCGACTCCGGCTCCACCACCGTCAAGCTGGTGGTCGTGGACGAGCAGAGCCAGATCCTCTACACCAACTATCAGCCGAACCTCGGCAACCCGCTGCCCCTTATCCGGCAGCAGCTGCTGAAGATCTATAAAGAGCACCCCGGCCTCAAGGTGGCCAGCGTGACCACCACCGGCTACGGCGAAGAACTGGTCAAGAACGCCTTCCGCTGCGACTTCGGGCTCGTGGAGACCGTGGCCCACTTCACGGCAGCAAAATACTTCATGCCGGACGTGGACTTCATCATCGACATCGGCGGTCAGGATATGAAGTGCTTCAAGATCGAAGATGGTGCTATCAGCAACATCTTCCTGAACGAAGCCTGCTCTTCCGGCTGCGGCAGCTTTTTGCAGACCTTCGCGCAGGCACTGGGCTACGACGTCAAGGAGTTCGCGGCCCTCGGCCTCTTCGCCGACCGCCCCGTGGATCTGGGCAGCCGCTGCACCGTCTTTATGAACAGCTCGGTCAAGCAGGCCCAGAAGGACGGCGCGTCCATTGAGAATATCTCGGCGGGCCTGTCCATCAGCGTTGTCAAGAACGCACTGTACAAGGTCATTCGTGCGTCCAGCCCCGAAGAGTTGGGCCGGAAGATCGTCGTGCAGGGCGGTACGTTCTACAATGAGGCCGTCCTCCGCGCCTTCGAGAAGGAGATGGGCGTCGAGGTCATCCGCCCCGACATCGCCGGTCTGATGGGCGCTTACGGTGCGGCCCTCTTCGGTCTGCGCCAGTGCCACAAGAACGGCCAGACCACCTCCGCCATGATGAGCGAGGAAGAGCTGGAGAACTTCGACCAGAAAGTCGTCAGCGTCAAGTGCGGCGGCTGCGGCAACCACTGCCAGCTCACCGTCAACACCTTCGCCGATGGCCGCAAGTTCATCTCCGGAAACCGCTGCGACAAGCCCGTCACCGGCAAGAGCGAGGATAACAGCCTCAACCTCTACGCCTACAAGCAGCAGCTTCTGGCCAGCTACAAGCCCGTGGCCGGAAAGCGCGGCTCCATCGGCATCCCGCTCTGCCTGAATATGTACGAGCTGCTGCCGTTCTGGTACGCCTTCTGGACCAAGCTCGGCTTTGCTGTCCACACCAGCCCGGTGTCCAGCCGCGGTCTCTATCTGGCTGGTCAGGCTACCATCCCCAGCGACACCGCCTGCTTCCCGGCCAAGCTCAGCCATGGCCACATCAAGGCTCTGACCCAGATGCATCTGGACGCCATCTTCTACCCCTGCCTGACCTACAACATCGACGAGGGTCTGGGCGACAACCACTACAACTGCCCCGTCGTGGCCTACTATCCCGAAGTCCTCGCCGGCAACTGCCCCGAGCTGGAAGGCCAGAAGTTCATCTACGACTACGTCGGCATCCACCGTCCGAAGGATTTCGTCCACAAGATGGCGAAGGACGTGCTGCCCAAGTATTTCGGCGGCATCTCCGAGAAGGAAGTGCAGGAGGCTGCCAACGCCGCCTACGCTGAGTATGAAGCCCACATGGCACAGATCCGGGTCAAGGGCAGCGAGATCATTGATGAGGCCCGCCGTCAGGGTAGGCGCATCATCGTGCTGGCCGGACGCCCCTACCATGTGGACCCGGAGATCAACCACGGCATCGACCACCTCATCACCCGCCACGGCGCGGCGGTGGTCACCGAGGACAGCATCTCCAACCGCGTGGAGAAGTTCCCCACCAGCGTGCTGAACCAGTGGACCTACCACAGCCGCCTGTATGCCGCCGCCAAATACTGCACCACCCAGAAGGATATGGACCTGGTGCAGCTGGTGTCCTTCGGCTGCGGCGTGGACGCCATCACCACCGATGAGACCCGCGAGATCCTGCAGGAGGGCGGCAAGCTCTACACCCAGCTGAAAATTGACGAGATCACAAACCTGGGCGCTGTCAATATCCGCCTGCGCAGCCTGTTCGCCGCACTGGATGAGCGAGACGAAGATAAGAAGTAACATAGGAGGAACCTATGGAATACAATTACCCAAAATTCACTCCGGAGATGAAGAAAACTCACACCATCCTCATCCCCAACATGGCCATCACCCAGTTCCGCCTGCTGGAATACGCCCTGCGCTACGACGGCTACAAGTGCGAGATCCTTGGCAACTGCGGCAGCGCTGTGGCGCAGCTGGGCCTGAAATATGTCCACAACGACACCTGCTATCCGGCACTGCTGGTCATCGGCCAGTTCCTCGACGCGCTGAACAGCGGCAAGTACGACCTCGAGCACACGGCCCTGCTCATCACCCAGACGGGCGGCGGCTGCCGTGCCTCCAACTACATCCACCTGCTCCGCAAGGCGCTGGTCAAGGCAGGCTATCCGAACATCCCGGTGGCCAGCCTGAACTTCTCGGGTCTCGAGAAGGACAGCGGCTTCCAGATGACTCTGCCTCTGGCCCGCCGGGCTATCGCCAGCGTGTTCTACGGCGATATGCTCTGCGCCCTGCGCAATCAGGTCGCTCCGTATGAGAACGAAAAAGGCGCTGCCGATAAGATGGTAGACCTCTGGGTCGAGCGTTTGGGTCGTGTGCTGCTGGCGGGCAAGGGCTTCACCTCCCGCGAGATGAAGCACACCTTCCCCCTCATCGCAAAGGACTTCAAGTCCATTCCCGTCACCCGTGTGCCGAAGGTCAAAGTCGGCGTCGTGGGCGAAATTTACGTCAAGTACAGCCCGCTGGGCAACAACGACCTGCAGAAGTTCCTCGAGAGCCAGGACTGCGAGGTCAACTTCCCGGGTCTGATGGGCTTCGTGCAGTACTGCATCTTCAACATGGGCGAGGACCATGTCCTCTACGGCGGCAAGCTGGCCATGAAGATGGGTACCGACCAGCTGCTCAACTGGCTGGACAGCGTGGAGCGCTCCATGCTCAAGGCCGAGGCCGACGCCGGTTTCTACGCCCCCGGCCCCTTCAAGGAGCTGGTGGAAAAGCCAGAGGGCATCATCTCGCTGGGTGCCAAGATGGGCGAGGGCTGGCTGCTGACGGCTGAGATGATCGAGCTGGTACAGGGCGGTTACGGCAACATCGTCTGCGCACAGCCTTTTGGCTGCCTGCCGAACCACATCGTGGGCAAGGGCATGGTAAACAAGATCCGCGCGATGTACCCCAGCGCCAACATCACCCCCATCGACTACGACCCCAGCGCCACCAAGGTCAATCAGGAGAACCGCATCAAACTGATGCTGGCCGTAGCAAAGGAGCGTCTGAACGCCCCTGCCGAGGCGAAGCCGCTGACCGCCGAGGAGATCGCGGGCGGTGCGCCCAGCCTGTCTCACGTCTGAGAAACCACAGAAGAAACAAAAAAGCCGCACAGTACAGTTTTTCGCTGTACTGTGCGGCTTTTCTTATGCGCCGGAGCGCTTATTTCTTGTGATACTTGCGGTCTTCCTGCTCATAGGCGGGCTCGCAGGTGAGGTACATCCCCAGACGTTTGATGGTGTCCATATCCACGCTGGACAGGATGACCGTGGAGTGCATGTCGCAGCCCTTGAGCTTGGAGAGCTGCTGTAGAGCGACAGCAGCCGTCTCATTCTCGGCGGCAGAGCTGGACAGCGCGATCAGGATCTCATCGGTGTGCAGGCGGGGATTCCGGCTGCCGAGGTAGTTGGTCTTGAGGGTCTGGATGGGCTCGATGGCGCGGGCGGAGACCAGGTCGATCTCATGGTCGATGCCGGCCAGCTTCTTGAGGGCGTTGAGCAGGGCAGAAGAGGCTGCGCCCAGCAGGGGACCGTTCTTGCCGGTGACGACGGTGCCGTCCGGCAGCTCGATGGCGGCAGCGGGTGCGCCGCCGGTGCGATCGGCCACGGCGTGAGCCTGCTTTTCCACGGCACGGTCGCCGACAGCCAGACCGGCCTGATTCAGCAGCAGCTCCAGCTTGAAGATCTCACTGTCCACGTTCTTGCCGGTCTTGTGGTCGCAGAGAGCCTTGAAGTAGCGGCGGATGATCTCGTTGCGGGAGGCCTCGCGGCAGACTTCGTCGTCCACGATGCAGTTGCCGGCCATGTTCACACCCATGTCCGTGGGGGACTTGTAGGGGCTCTTGCCCGCGATGAGCTCGAACATCGCGTTGACCACCGGGAAGATCTCGATGTCGCGGTTGTAGTTGACGGTGGTGACGCCGTAGGCCTCCAGATGGAAGGGGTCGATCATGTTCACGTCGTTCAGGTCGGCGGTAGCGGCCTCATAGGCGAGGTTGACCGGGTGCTTGAGGGGCAGGTTCCAGATGGGGAAGGTCTCGAACTTGGCATAACCGGCCTTGACGCCCCGCTTGTGCTCGTGGTAGAGCTGAGACAGGCAGGTGGCCATCTTGCCGCTGCCGGGGCCGGGGGCCGTGATGACGACGAGGGGACGCTGGGTCTCGATGTAGTCGTTCTTGCCGTAGCCCTCGTCGCTGACGATGCGGGCCACGTCGTTGGGGTAGCCGGGGATCTTATAGTGGCGGAAGGTGCGCACGCCCACGCTGTTCAGCTTGTGCTCAAAGGCTTCGACCTCGGGGGCGGCGGTGTACATGGTCACGCAGACGCTGCCCACGAACAGGCCCATGCCCTGGAAGGCGTCGATGAGGCGGAGAACGTCGAGGTCGTAGGTGATGCCGTAGTCGCCGCGCACCTTGCTGCTGATGATGTCCTGCGCGCTGATGACGATGACGATCTCGGCCTGCTCCTTGAGCTGCAGCAGCATCTGCAGCTTGGAGTCCGGCTCAAAGCCCGGCAGCACGCGGGAGGCGTGGTAGTCGTCGAACAGCTTGCCGCCAAACTCGAGGTAGAGCTTGTTGTCGAACTGTGCGATGCGCTCCCGGATGTGCTGGGACTGCATCTGAAGATATTTCGCGTTGTCAAAGCCTTTTTTCATGGAATGCTCCTCTTCCTGATTCTACAACTTCATCTCCGGCACGTCGGTGGTGCGGCGGGCCGAAGTATCACACAAACATCTTATAGTATAGCATACGACAGGCTTCGGCGCAATTATTTTTTGAGGGCTTCCTCGTGCTCCAGGTGCTCAAATTCTTCCAGCTCCTCAATGTCCTCTTTCAGGAACATCAGGCAGAAGCTGATGAAGAGCAGCAGGCAGGAAAGCCAGATGGCCCGGCTGCCCATGGGGGCCAGTGCAAGGCTGCCGAGGCCGGCACCCAGCGCGAACAGGAAGATGATGGCGAAGTAGTGCATCGCCTTGCCGAAGGCTTTGGTGTTGCCGCCCACCAGCCATGCGCAGAGGGAATCCATGCCGCTGCGCAGATTGCCGATGCACATGGTGCTGGCGAAGGCATAGCCGTTCACCTTGCGGAAGGATTGTACCTGCATGGCGCAGGAGAAGGAGACGAGGGAGTTGGCCAGAAGATTCAGCTCCTGCGGCAAAAAGCCCACGACGAAGAGCATCAGGATCTCGAACAGCACCACCAGCTGACGCCAGTGGAGCCACTGCATCCGCTTGAGCTTGAGGCGGATGAACTCAGCCACAAAAATGCCCAGTGCAAAGGCGCAAAGGGGAATCAGGTAGCGCAGTGCCTCGCCCCACTTGCCCGCAAACAGCTTGACGGCCATCAGCACGATGTTGCCGGTCTGGGCGTTGGCGAAGACCTTGCCGCGGTATAAATAAGTATAAACATCCTGTAAGCCGCCCGAGACGGAGAGAAACAGAGCGGTGATAAAAGCTTCGGACATCTGTCCGTGAGGTTTGAGAGATGGCATAAAAGCTCCTCCTTCTATCCAGAAAATAATTCCATGCCATACTATAGCGCAAAACCGGCGTTTTGTCAAAAACTGCACCATATTTTTTATAGATAATGACGATTCCGGGCGGGTATCGCAGGATGCGCTTTGTTTTGCAATGCGGCGCAGACTGTGGTAGAATATCGCTAACGCGATATTCTAGTTTTATGCGCAACGCCTCGCCGCTTGCTCCTGCGGAGCTGCGTGGCAACCGGCTTTGGATGCGCAATTATACCATTTCACTGCGTTCATGGTATAATACACAAAAAACAGCTTTTCAGGAGAAGGAGGGGCTTTCTGTATGCCCAATATCATCGAGATCACGGATTTCCACGCACCGGAGCTGGACCCTTATGCCCGGCTGACCCAGAACCAGCTGCGCAATCGCCTCGAGCCGGAGAAAGGCATCTTCATCGCCGAGAGCCCCAAGGTCATCGACCGTGCGCTGGACGCAGGCTACAAGCCCGTGTCTCTGCTGATGGAGCGCAAGCAGATCACCGGCCCGGCAGCGGGCATCCTGAGCCGCTGCGGCGACGCGCCGGTGTACACGGCAGATCGGGAGATGCTGGCAGAGCTCACCGGCTTTGAGCTGACCCGGGGCGTGCTCTGCGCCTTCCGCCGTCCCGCGCCCCGCCCGGTGGAGGAGCTGTGTCGGGACGCCCGCCGGGTGGCCGTGCTGGAGGGCATCGTGGACTCCACCAATGTGGGCGCCATCTTCCGCTCGGCGGCGGCACTGAACATGGACGCCGTCCTCATCAACCCTTCCTGCTGCGACCCGCTCTGCCGCCGCGCCGTCCGCGTCAGCATGGGTACGGTGTTCCAGGTGCCTTGGGGGCAGCTGGGCGAGACTCCGGCAGACTGGCCGGAGAAGGGGATGGACATCCTCCACTCCCTCGGCTTCAAGACCGCCGCGATGGCCCTCAGCGACCGCTCAGTGAGCATCGACGATGAGCAGCTTGCGAAAGAACCGAAGCTTGCCATCGTGCTTGGCACCGAGGGCGACGGCCTCGCCGCCGGCACCATCGCTTCCTGCGACTACACGGTCAAGATCCCCATGTCCCACGGCGTGGATTCGCTGAATGTCGCTGCCGCCAGCGCCGTTGCGTTCTGGCAGCTGGGCAAACAATAAACGAAAGAGTAATGCCTCCCCGGTGGGGAGGCATTACTCTTTATGCTCAGATATTTGCTAAGAATCGCTCAAAGCCTGCGCGGCCTGCCGTGTCCATCTTGTAGACGCCAGCGTCTACGAGGACTTCGGCAAAGACATGGCCAATCTCGTCCTGCACGATGGTGTGGACATTTTCGGCGTTCAGCTCCGGATGGCGGGCGAGGATGTCCATCGCCCACTCGGCGTGCTTCTGGATGTTCTCGCCGTACTCAGCGGCGGGGGTGCGGGCCACGAGGGCGGCTTCCACATCGGCCATCTCGGCTTTCAGGCGGCTGGGCAGAACGGCCAGACCCATGACCTCGATGAGGCCGATGTTCTCCTTTTTGATGTGATGGAGCTTTGCGTGGGGGTGATAGACGCCCAGCGGATGCTCCGGCGTGGTGATGTTGTTGCGCAGCACCAGATCCAGCTGGAATTTTCCGTCCCGCATCCGGGCGATGGGGGTGATGGTGTTGTGGGGTTCGCCGTCGGTCTCGGCGTAGATAAAGCAGCTCTCGTCGGTGTAGCCCCGCCATGAGGTCAGAATCTGATCGGCCAGCTCCACAAGGCGTTCGTCGTCGGCACAGGTGAGGCGGATGCAGCTCATGGGCCAGTGGACGATGCCGGCGTCCACATCCTCAAAGCCGGGGAAGACCCACTTCTTCTCGATGGGCGCTTTGGCCATGGCGAACTCGTAGTGGCCGCCCTGGAAGTGGTCGTGGCTCAGGATGCTGCCGCCCACGATGGGCAGGTCGGCGTTGCTGCCCACGAAGTAGTGGGGGAAGAGGGCCACGAAGTCCAGCAGTTTGCGGAAGGTGGCCCGCTCGATCTTCATAGGGGTGTGCTGGCTGTTAAAGACGATGCAGTGCTCATTGTAGTAGACATAGGGGCTGTACTGGAAATTCCACGCACTGTCGTTGATGGTCAACGGGATGATGCGGTGATTTTCCCGGGCGGGATGGTTCAGCCGACCGGCATAGCCCTCGTTCTCCACGCAGAGCTGGCACTTGGGGTAGGCGCTCTGAGGAGCCAGCTTTGCGGCTGCGATGGCTTTGGGGTCTTTTTCGGGCTTCGACAGGTTGATGGTGATGTCGAGGTCGCCGTAGGGGGTCTTGGTGACCCACTTGACGTCCCGCTTGATGCGGTAGCGGCGGATGTAATCGGTGTCCTGGCTGAACTTGTAGAACCAGTCGGTGGCGGCCTGGGGGCTGTCGGTCTCGTACCGCTCCTCAAAGTTGGCGCGGACGATGCTGGGGCGGGGCGTCAGCACACCCATGAGCCGGGTGTCGAAGAGGTCGCGGGCCGTGGGGCTGTCGTCGCAGACGCCCCGGGCTGCGGCATCATCCACCAGCGTTTTCAGGATGCTCTCGAGGTCGGCGTAGCAGACGTCGCCCTCCGGCTCCGTGAAGCTGTCGAGCTGCATGGTCATGAGCAGCTGGTTGCGGATGTAGATCTCGTCGTCAGGCAGGATGAGACCGGTGTCCAGACCGTAGTTGACGAGCTGCTGGATGGCAGTGGAGATCACAGGACAGCGCCTCCCTCCGGGCGGATGGACAGGACGTGGCAGCGGCCCTCGCCGAGGATGGCTTCCATACCGGCCTTGAACTTGTCCAGCATCTCCACAGGCACGAAAGCCTGCACCGTGCCGGCGAAACCGCCGCCGTGGACGCGGACAGCGCCCTTATCGCCCAGCAGATGCTTGGCGGCAGCGATGGTCACGCCCACTTCCTGATGCTCCTTGTAGCCTGCGGGGATGACGTTCTGCAGATACTCCCAGCTGCTGCGGCCGGACTCGTTCACGAGGCAGAGGAAGGTGTCGAAGTCGCCATCGTGGAGTGCGGCCACCTGCTTTGCCACACGGTCATTGTCGGCGTAGACGTGGAAGGCGCGGAGGACGGCACGGTCGCCGCACTGCCTGCGGCACTCGGGCAGCTTTGCAAGGAAGGTCTCGAACGGCACATCCCGCAGCACCTCGCCGCCGCAGACAGCGGCTACGGCGCGGCACTCAGCCGGGATGGCGGCGTACTCGTCGGTCAGATCGGCGTGGTCTGCGCCGGAGTCGAGGATGCAGAGGACCAGACCGGCCTTGGAGAAGTCCACAGCCACCGGTTCCACGACGGGCTTTGCGGGGCTGGCGAAGTCGATGGTGATGATGTTGCCCACGCTGGAAGCCATCTGGTCCATCAGGCCGCAGGGCTTGCCGAAGTAGACGTTCTCAGCCCACTGGCCGATCTGTGCGATGGCGATGGGGGAGACCTTCTCGGTCATGAAGCAGTCGTTCAGGATGACGCCGATGAGCACCTCAAAGGCGGCAGAAGAGGAAACGCCGCTGCCCTTCGGCACGTTGGAAGAGACGTAGACGTCCAGACCGGCCAGCTTTGCGCCCCGCTGGGTGAAGGCGGCGCACTCGCCGCGCAGCAGGGCGGCAGTGGTGTTCTCCTCTTCCTTACGGGCCTCGAGGTCATTCAGATCAATGACGCACAGATCATAGCCCTCGCTCTGGACGCGGAGCTGGTTCTTGTCGTTGGGGGCTGCGGCGGCGATCATGTCGATGTTCACGCTGCCGGCCAGCACCCGGCCATGCTGATGGTCGGTGTGGTTGCCGCCGATCTCGGTGCGGCCCGGTGCGCTGTAAAGGCCGGCCTCAGCGTGGGAGCCGAAGGTCTTTTCCAGCCCGTCCAGCACAGCGGTGTAACGGGCGGCTTCAGAGGCCGTCTCAGCGGGAGAACAGCAATACAGGGAGGCGAGGCGTGCGGCGTGGACGCCGTCGGACAGCTCCTGCTTCCATACGGGAATGGACTTCATCATGGAATCTTCCTCCTGACAGACAGATACTTTTTTATTTCGTGTGGGCGATACAGCCCGCTTCTATTCTTATAGTAAAGGATTTGCCTGGAAAAAACCATGTGTTATTGTTGCATCTCAATGAAAAGTTGCAAAAAATCTCCGCCGGACAGCTCCGGCAGGGATGCAAAGCAGAAAACTTGAATCAGGCGCAGCTGAGACAAAAGTTTTTTCGAAACCGGAAAAGCATTGTATAACTGCGCCAAAACTTCCCGCTGCCGCGTCCCGGCGGGGGAGAGGACCGCGACATGGAGAAACCTTACTGCGGCGGGCAGTGCAAAAGAAAAGGCCGCGATCCACTTTTCCAGCGGAGCGCGGCCTTCTTGTTAAGGGAAGAAAATTATGATGTCAGGCGGAAGGCGAGGGAGCAGCGCCCTCCGGCCCGGGAACACAGGGAAAGATCACTGCATCAGGCTGCAGACGGCCTCGGCGTAAGCGGCGGGGTCATCCACGGGCAGGCCCTCGATGAGCTGTGCCTGTGCGTAGAGCAGAGCGCTGTACTTCTTGAGCTTCTCGGTATCGCCAGCCTCCTGTGCGGCTTTCAGCACAGCGAAGACGGGGTGGTTGACGTTCAGCTCCAGCACCTTGTCGCTCTTGACGCCCTCACTGCCGGGCTGCTTGGAGAGGACTTTCTCCATCTCGATGGACAGCGGGCCGTCGGCAGACAGGCAGACGGGGTGGTCCTTCAGGCGGGTGGAGACTTTGACCTCCTTGACCT
>OGFW01001757.1_pt1 | contig 15595 bp, 15 predicted proteins | sample 1570991 | NCBI WGS metagenome assembly OGFW01 (sample SAMEA2582074, study PRJEB24529) | metagenome | biome: Human gut stool | place: China | collected 2011
GATTTCGTTAAATCGGTAAAGGAAGCGATTAAATGAAGATTAACTATGAGGACACCGTAACATTGATAGCATTATCCGCTGCACTAATCATGACTATTTATCTTGAACAAAAGGATTTGGCAAGTGTAATAGTTGGTGCGTTAAGCGGTTATATTGGTGCTAATGGTAGTGTTAAGCGTTCCCAATATATGAAAGAACAAGAAGGAAAAAGGGAAGATACTGGGTGCTAATATTAGCACCCTCTTTTAGTAAAGGAGATATGAATATGAAAGTTGGTAAATATTTTGATGAAAGTGAATTTGCGTGTAAATGTGGCAATCACGGATTTCATGATGATGGCACACCTTGCCTAGACCATGTGATTGATAAACGATTGGTGGATTTGCTAGATGCAATTCGTGAACGCTTGGGTGTTCCTGTATATATTTTGAGTGGTTATCGTTGCCCTACCCATAACGCAGAAGTAGGTGGTGTATCTAACTCTCAACACGTTCTGGGTACGGCAGCAGATATTACATATGATGGAATCGATGTAGATTATCTAGCTAATTTAGCAGAAGAATGTGCAAGCGAAGTATTAGGCGAAGGAATTGGCATTGGCAGATATTACTATCAAGATTTTGTGCATGTAGATGTACGTGGTTATGATGCACGATGGAACGATTTAGACTAAATTTAATTAAACGAGGTGTAAGCTATGTTAATTAGTAAGTTGGTACAAACTATCAAGGAACACTACAAAATAGCCATAGCGATTACCCTGTGCGTTTTTATCGCTATTGTAGGTGTACTGATATATCATTACAAACAAAAAGAATTAGAAAAGCCTGTTATTGTTACACAAGAGCAGGCTAAATCACCTACAGAATTGTCAAAAGCAATTCATGTTACTGAAACAGAAGCACAGGAAGTTATTTCCAAAAAGGAAAGAACTCAACCGATAGCGACTTATTACACAGAAGCACCAACAGTTGAAGTTGCTACAGAAAAAGTGAAACAGGATATTGCACATAGCAATCCTAATGTACCTAAAGCAGCAACAGAAAAATCTGATAGAACCGCAGTAGTTGCTAACACTGATGCACAGAAAGTCGATGTATACAAAATCAATCTAAACAAAGGACACAAGATAAAAGCTGGTGTTACTTTGATAGATAATAAAGCCTATGAAACTATAGGCTATCAAGCAGGTAAATTTGAAGTGTTAACACATTTCAATGGACAACATTTAGAGGGCGGTAGCGCACTTTACACAGTGAAGGAATGGTGATCTAACTATCTCCGAGTTGCACGGATTGCAACAATCAACTGTTAATTGACAGTTGAAAATCATTACTTTATAACTGAAAGGAATAACACAATGGCACAAGTATTTACATTTAACGGAAAAACACATCAATTCGCAGAAGATATTCAACCAAATAAAGAGGGGTTATATATGGCCACCTTGAAAGACGGCGATAACGTAACGTGTGAAATGTGGTTTGTAAACGGCGAACTACACCGATTAATTGAATTAGACTAAACGTATTAGAGGGTAGCGTAATTGCTACCCTCTTTTTTTTATTTCGTCAAATATTCGGCAAATATTAATTTTGAAATACACAAAAATCTGCAAATTCAATAATCCACTTAGAGTTAAAATACCTAATGACTACTGAATTTTATAAAAATATGTAAATTTAACATCTTATATGGTAGAATTAAATGTATTAAAATACTAAATTGTACGACATAATAGAAGAGGCTGATACTATGTTAGATTTGAAATTTGTCCGAGAAAATCTCGAATTAGTAAAACAAAATTTGGATAATCGTCATACAAAGGGTGATCTTGATACCTTTGTTGCTGCGTATGATGAACGAAAACAATTGATTCAAAAGGTTGAAGAATTAAAGGCATTACGTAATTCTGTAACAGAAGAAATCAGCCAATTAAAACGCAATAAAGAAAATGCAGATGATAAAATTGCAGAAATGAAACGCGTTGGCGATGAAATTTCTGAATTAGATGGTCGCATTCGCGAAGTAGAAGAATCTTTGCGCAATGCTGCATTGATGTTGCCAAATATGTGTGATGCATCTGTTCCTGTTGGTGCTGATGAAGACGAAAATGTAGAACAACGCAAATGGGGTGAACCACGTCAATTTGATTTTGAACCAAAAGCGCATTGGGATATCGGCGAAGAATTAGATATTCTTGATTTTAACCGTGCTGTAAAAATGTCCGGTGCTCGCTTTACCGTATATAAAGGCTTAGGTGCTCGTTTAGAACGTGCTCTTATTAACTTCATGGTTGATCTTCATGTTGATAAGCAAGGCTATACAGAAATGATGACACCATATATGGTAACTCGTGAAACGTTGACAGGTACAGGTCAATTGCCTAAATTTGCTGAAGATATGTACCACGTTGAGAATACAGAATACTTTTTGATTCCTACTGCTGAGGTTACATTAACAAATTATCACAGCGGTGAAATCTTGAGTGAAGATGAATTGCCTAAATATTACACTGCATTTACTGCCTGTTTCCGTGCTGAAGCAGGTTCAGCTGGCCGTGATACACGTGGCTTGATTCGTCAACATCAATTTAATAAGGTAGAAATGGTAAAACTTTCAAAACCAGAAGATTCTTGGAATGAATTAGAAAAATTGACAGATAATGCAGAAGAAGTATTACGTCTATTAGAATTGCCATTCCGTGTTATTACATTGTGTACTGGTGATATCGGCTTTGGTTCTGCTAAAACGTATGACGTAGAAGTATGGATGCCTGCACAAAATAAATATAGAGAAATTTCTTCTTGCTCCAATATGACGGACTTCCAAGCTCGTCGTGCAAATATTAAATTCCGTCGTGGTCCTAAAGGCAAACCTGAATTCGTTCATACATTGAATGGTTCTGGCCTTGCAGTAGGTCGTACCGTAGCGGCAATTTTGGAAAATAATCAACAACCAGATGGTTCCGTTGTGATTCCTAAGGTGTTGGTTCCATACATGGGTGGCGTAGAAAAAATTACGCCTGCCAAATAAGGAGGTCCCATGAAATTCTTTATAGATACAGCCGAATTTAGTGAAATTAAAGATGCTTACTCTTATGGCTTTATCGACGGGGTAACGACAAACCCATCCCTAATTGTGAAAGCTAAACGCGATTTAAAACAAGTAATCAAGGAAATTGCGGATCTTGTAGATGGCCCTGTTAGTGCAGAGGTCATTGCTAGTGATGCACCGGGTATGATTGAAGAAGCACATGAGCTTGTAAAACTGGGATCTAATGTGGTTGTTAAAATTCCAATGACTCCAGAAGGCTTAAAAGCCGTTGCAGTGCTTTCAAAAGAAGGAATTAAGACAAATGTAACATTGATTTTCTCTGCTAATCAAGCATTATTGGCGGCTCGCGCTGGTGCTACATTTGTGAGTCCTTTTGTTGGACGTATTGACGATATTAGCATGGATGGATTGACCTTAATTCAAGACATTGCGGATATCTTTGCTATTCACGGTATTAATACTGAAATTATCGCTGCTAGCGTACGTACACCATTGCATATTTTACAATGTGCGAAAGCTGGTGCCCATATTGCAACAGTGCCATATAAAGTGTTGTTACAAGCTATGAAACATCCATTGACCGATGCAGGTTTAGAAAAATTCATGGCTGATTGGAAACAAGCTAATCAATAAGTAATATAAACATCTTTTTAAGGAGGCCCTAAAATGGATCGTACTTTATCTTTAGAATTTGCTCGTGTAGTCGAAGCAGCTGCACTTCGTAGTGGTCGTTTGTTAGGTCGTGGTCAAAAAGACGAAGCCGATGGCTTAGCTGTTGATGCAATGCGTCAAGCATTTGATTCTGTTCGTATTTCCGGTACCGTTGTTATCGGTGAAGGTGAAATCGACGAAGCTCCTATGTTATATATTGGTGAACATGTTGGTGCTGGCGGTCCAGAAGTAGATATTGCAGTAGATCCGATTGAAGGCACAAATTTGATTGCCAAAGGACAAAATGGTGCTATTGCTGTTATGGCGATTGCTGAAAAGGGTGGCTTGTTACATGCACCAGACATGTACATGGAAAAGATTTGTGTAGGTCCTCGTGGTGCTGGCGCTATTGATATTACAAAATCTTTGACAGAAAATATTCAAAACGTAGCTGCAAAGATGGGCCGTAAGGTTGATGAAATCAACTTGGTAATGCTAGATCGTGAACGTCATTATGGTTTAATGAAGGAAGCTCGTGATTTAGGAGCTCGTATTATGCTTATTTCTGATGGTGATGTTAACCCTGCAATGGAATGCTGTATCGAAGGTTCTGGCGTACATATGGTTGTCGGTACTGGTGGTGCACCAGAAGGCGTATTAGCAGCAGCAGCACTTAAATGTGCAGGTGGCGATATGCAAGCTCGTTTGAAACCAGGAAATGAAGAAGAAATTCGTCGTTGTCATGAAATGGGTGTCAAAGATGTTAACCAAGTATTGACACTTGATGATTTGGTTCGTACTGACGACGTAATCTTTGCTGCTACAGCGATTACACGTGGTAACTTATTGAATCCTATTCAATACTTCCCAGGCGGTGCTCGTACGCATACTATTGTAATGCGCTCTAAAACAGGCACTGTACGATTCCTAGATACTATTCATAGAGATGAAAAATTAACAACATTGAAAGCTCGTTAATTTCTTTGCTTTCAGTAAATAGTCTGTGTAGACCCCTAAGATTAGATTGATAATCTTAGGGGTTTTTACTTGATGAGAAAGCCTAAAAAATAGTATAATAATCGTTAGTATATAACAGTGTGACGAATATGGTTATACATGAACATAACCATTTTGATATAAGAAATGTAGGAGGAATTCTTTTGGAAAAGCTCGTTATTAAAGGCGGTAATCAGCTGAATGGTCGCGTGCGCGTTAGTAGTGCGAAAAATGCGGTGTTGCCTATTATTGCAGCTACTTTATTAGCATCAACACCGAGTAAATTATTGGAAATTCCAAATTTAGAGGATGTTGGTACTATCTCCCAAGTTATTGAGTCTTTGGGCGTTAAGATTACACGAAACGAAGCTGATGATGAAATTATCTTCGATGCATCCATGTTGACGGCTACCGAAGCTCCTTATGAATTGGTACGCAAAATGAGAGCATCCTTCCTTGTGATGGGACCATTATTGGCTCGCAAAGGGGAAGCTAAGATTTCCATGCCTGGTGGTTGTGCTATTGGTGCGCGCCCTATCGATTTACATTTAAAAGCGTTTGAAGCATTGGGTGCAAAAATTGAAATCACAGAAGATTATGTATATGCACATGCTCCAGAGGGCTTACAAGGCACTCAAATTTACTTGGATTTCCCAAGTGTAGGGGCCACTGAAAATGTAATCATGGCTGCTTCTATGGCTAAGGGTAAAACAGTTATTGAAAATGCTGCAGAAGAACCAGAAATCGTTGATTTAGCTACATTCTTGAATGCGATGGGGGCCAATATTCGCGGTGCAGGTACGAATGTGATTCGTATTGAAGGCGTAGAATCCCTGCATGGTGCTATCCATACCGTTATTCCAGATCGTATTGAAGCTGGTACATATTTAATTGCTGCGGCTATGGCTGGTGGTGATGTATTCGTAGAAAATGCATTACCTGAACATTTGAAACCAGTAGTGGCTAAATTGAAAGAAGCAGGCGTTACCGTAGAAGAAGATATTGACGGTATTCGTGTTATTAGCACAGGCAAAGGTTTAAAAGCTGTAGATATTAAAACATTACCATATCCTGGATTCCCTACAGATATGCAAGCTCAATTCATGGCGTTCACTACTATTGCGGAAGGCACAAGCACAGTAACGGAAACCGTATTTGAAAATCGTTTTATGCATGTTGCTGAATTGCGTAAGATGGGGGCTCATATAGATATTGATAATCGACAAGCTATCGTAGAAGGTATGCAATCCTTGCATGGCGCTGTTGTGAATGCAACTGATTTACGTGCTGGGGCGGCTTTAGTTTGTGCAGGCTTAGCTGCGGAAGGTACAACAGAAGTAGGTCGTTTACATCATATCGATCGCGGTTATGATGATTTAGTGGGTAAATTGAAAAGGTTAGGTGCCGATATTGTTCGGGTTGACGAATAAGAACAAAAGGCCAAAACAGAATACAAAGAAACGAAGCCGGCGTAAACAAGTGCCGGCTTTGCGTCGCAGTCAAGATAATGATGCAAAAGCTAAAAGCGAGTCGGTTGTAGAGCGCACTTCACGAGCTGCTATGGTCAAGGTAACGGAATTACGCCGTAAAGAGCGCCGTCAAAAACGGACGAAACCGATTGCAAAGACCACTCCAGCTATGACATTGAAGCGTATTGTATCCCCTCAGAATGTAGGAGAAACGGTGTTTAAATTTGGTCGTTCCCTTACATTTGATTTGGGTATCGATTTAGGTACAGCCAATGTTTTAATCTATGTCAAGGGCAAAGGACTTGTTCTAGATGAACCTGCTTGTGTAGCGAAAGATACTCGGACTGGCGATGTATTAGCAGTAGGTGAAAGCGCACGTCGCATGATTGGGCGAACTCCAACGGGAATTGAAGTTATACGACCTGTGCAAGCAGGCGTTATTGCTGATTACGATATGACGGAATTTATGCTAAAGTATTTTATTCGTTCTGTTGTTCCTGCATCTCGTCTCATGAAAACACGTATCGTTGTTTGTGTTCCATCGGGGATTACTCCTGTTGAAAAACGTGCTATTCTTGAAGCATTACTACGAACTGGGGCTAAGAAGACGGTTCTTATTGAAGAGCCTTTAGCAGCGGCTATGGGCACAAATTTAAATGAAGCGGATAAGGTTGGTGCTATGGTCGTAGATATAGGCGGTGGCACTACGGATATTGCAGTCCTTTGTGATACAGGTGTCGTAGTGAGTGAATCGTTGCGTATTGGCGGAGATTCTTTTAATGAGGCTATTATTCAATATGTACGACGCAAGAAAAAGCTTGTCATTGGTCCTCTAACGGCGGAAGAAATAAAGATATCTGCAGGCACTGTAGACCGGCGTTCTGAAGAGCGAGAGGTAGAAATTCGAGGGCGTGATGTTATTAGCGGTTTGCCTAAGATAGTTACATTACATTCGCTAGAGATACAGCGTGCATTAGAGTCTCAAGTTATGAGTATTCTTGAGGCAATTAAGTCTATATTGGAAAAAACGCCACCTGAATTGGTGGCTGCTATAGGCGATCATGGTATCATTCTCACCGGTGGTGGGGCATTGATTAGCGGGCTTGACCGTGTTATTTCTCGATCTGTTGGTATAGCTGCTTATTTAGTCGAATTACCAAGGTATGCGGTAATTAAAGGGGTAGCAAAAACATTAGATGAAATGTCATCGTTGAGAGATACATTAGAAGACTTACAATAGAATTAGAAAAGCTGAGGTGGGAAACTGTCTCAGCTTTTTGTATTATTGCGAGAAATAGTGTATACTACAAGTGAATAGATTGTATAAAATTAATAATAAAGTATAATCTGATTTAAGTTGTTATATCTAGTTCCGATTTATAACAGAATACGTTAACATACAGAATTTATAAACTCTATATATTGTAAAGGAGTTCGATGATGATACGCCTTAAAACAGCCGCTATAATGGCATCTATTATGGTAACAACTACTGTTACTGCTTGTGCCGGTGATTTGACAGCCGTGCGAGTATCCGATTATGATGGCGCAAGCCGTATTGTTTTTGATATGACTGAATTACCTTTATCCTGGACTAAGTCATATAACGCAAACCAAAATACGGTTACCTTGAACTTAGCCAATACAACTAATAAAATTTCCAATGCCGCAGATCGTACAACACATAAGATTGGTGTGTTAAAGGGGATGTCCTTTCAACCTACTAATGATGGTTTACAAGTGAGACTATCTGCCAATCAATCGATTAATTATCATGCTTTCACCCTATCAAATCCCAATCGTGTGGTTGTTGATTTGTTTTCAGATTACAGTCAGAAGACAACGAAAAGTGTAGGTGCATCGATTCAGACTGCTAACATAAAAACAGCAGTTAACGAGGGATTAATTCGCGCTTATGCGATGACAGTTAACAATGATGCACCAATGGTGGTAGCAAGTGTGCCCGGCGGAAAGCCTTTGTCCTCGATTTCACAGCAACACATTGCTGCTGTCGGTTTATCCGTTCCGGGAAAGAGCTTTGATAAACCGTATTCGGTTAGTGCATCTGGTGAGGTAGATTTAAATCGAATTCAATCCGTTGGCGTTCTTCGCTATACGCCAAGTAGAGGGTATTTTATAGAAGAGAAGAAACCATTGTTGCAGGCTAAGACACCTAAATCTACGTTGGTGATTACCACTGTAAATGGTCCACGTAGAAATAATGCTCTTACGCTATATACATCTAGTTTTGGTGAAAGTACAAATACAAATGAATTCGGTTATGAAGTGACAGTAAGTAATGGGAAGGTTCTTAAGGTGGGAAATGGCAATTCCGCATTAGGGAACAATCAATTTGTATTGTCTGCTCATGGTGAGGCCATAGCTTCATTAAAATCTTTAAAAGTGGGCACGCCTGTTGTATTACAACCACGTCAGGAACTTGCGAAGGTAGAAACTGCTGGCGGTGCTATGGTTGAAGGGGGCACACTGGTTTTACATAATGGTAGTTATGTGGGCCCTAAAGATTCTACGAATCGTAGTCGAAGTTTCATCGGCACAACAAAGGATGAAAAGCTCGTTGTAGCCACTGTAGATAAACATAATGCTTCATCTGTAGGTGTTACACTAGAAGAAGGGGCTAACCTATTGATCTCTTTAGGGGCTATCAATGGATTTGAATTATCCAATCAAGGCAGTGTTGATGTAGAGGTTGATGGCCATTATACTCACAAAGGTAATGAAACGCCTAGTGCTTATGAAAAAATACTTATAATCAAGTAATGAATTGCATACAATTTTGTTTGAAAAAAAGCTAGAGATTTAGTATAATATCTTTATGTATTCTATTGTAAAAGGAGGGATCGTTATGAAAAAGACACTTTTAGCCTTAGCTGCTTTAACAGCATTAGGTATTACTTCTGTAATGGCGGCCCCTGTATCATACCAAAGTGTATTAACAGGTAAAGTTGCTTCTACTGTTGCTGTTGGCACTTCTGTTACAGAAGGTCAAACATTGGTGACTGTAGAAACATTGGCAGGCCCTATGGCGGCAGCTAAATCCACGGTGAATGGCACTGTGACTGCAGTTGATGTTACAGTAGGTTCAGATATTTCTCGTGATCAAGTCGTTGTCACTGTAGAAAGCAAATAAAGGAGATAGGAATGAAGTTTTCTCATTCTTGGCGTCGGTATAGAAAAACGATACTGGCGCTTTTCTTCTGTAGTGCTCTATCATCGGTACAGGCAGTTGATTTTATGCCTGTTCAAGATGTACAGACTGGTATGGAAGGTATAGCAAAAACAGTAATAGTAGGGGATACGATATCGAATTTTAATGTTAAGGTATTGGGCGTTATGAAGGATAAAGGCCCATCTGGACATTTAATTCTTGCAAAGTTTTCTGGCCCTGTTATGGAACAGACCGGTGGCATTGCGCATGGTATGAGTGGTAGTCCTGTATATATTAATGGGAAACTTGTAGGTGCCGTAGCATATGGTTGGGGCTTTGCTGATGGCACGATTGGCATGATAACGCCTATCGAAGATATGGTGAAATTATGGAATATACCGTATGAAAAGAATTTGACAAATACTTGGTCAGACAAACAATTAATTCCAATGAAAACTCCTTTGATGGCCTATGGATTTGATAGTACATCTATGGAGTATTTTAAATCAAAATTACCACAATACAATTACGAAACCTATGACACAGCTAGTTCTAGTAGTGATGATATTGCAAAGCCGTTAGAGGCTGGTGGCTCTGTAGCGGCGTTATTGGTTGATGGTGATTTAAAACTCGGCGCTATTGGTACCGTTACCTATGTTGATGGCAAACAAATGGTGGCCTTTGGTCATCCGTTCTTGAAACATGGTTCCGCTAATTATTTTATGCATAATGCCAATATTTTTACGGTTGTTAAAAGTTATGAATCCGCTTTTAAACTAGGTTCTATGGGACGTGAAATCGGTACCGTTACAGAGGATCGTGGCGCAGGCATTGCTGGTGTTTCTGGCACTATTTCTAGTGGGATTCCAGTTCGCTTTCATTTAAAAGATATCGATATGGGCCGTGACAAGCAGTCTAATGTAAAGGTTATTGAAGATAAGGATATGACACCTACATTGGCGGCTACAGCACTGTATAATATGCTAAATAAGACATTAGATCGCAGTGGTGCTGGTACTGCTAAAATTACCTATACCATTACACCACGTAATGGTGAACAAAAATCATTAACGCGAACAAATATGTTTTATAGCTCTGAATCCATTAGTGAAAAAACGGTTGATGAATTTTACAATGTTATCGATGTATTGATGAACAATCGATTTATTAACTATGAAATTGCGGATATCAATGTGGAAACAGAGGTAACACAAGATAAGAAAACGGCAAAACTTGTAGATGCAGCTGCATCATCGACCGTTGTATCTCCTGGTGATACGATTGTAGTTGACGTTACATTGGAACCATATCGTGGGGAAAAAGTTAATAAAGAGGTATTCTTCACAGTACCTAAAGACCAACCTTTAGGTAAATACACCTTAGAGGTTCGTGGTGGTGGCGAAATCCCATTGCCTTATGTATTGGAAAAACAAAAATATAATTTGACTGATGAAGTTCTACGTCGTTTAAAAGTTTACAAAGACTTTAACGATTTGTTTGATGAATTACAAAAGACTGATACGAATAATCAAATTGTTGTAGAAATCTTAGAAGATGGCGTTAGTCTTGTAAATGAAGAGGCTTCTACAAGTTCTGTGAAAAAGGCAAAACTTCAAGGTGTAGAAGATAAACCAAGCCCTGGAGATCTTAAAAAGAAAAAAGGTAGTGAAGACCTTAGCGATGGCAAAGATGATGAAAAGAAAAATGAAAAAACTGCTATCGACACAGAGTATATTGTTCAAGGGGACGGTCAATTTACAATCCAAGTTATGAGTGTTAAAGACCGTGACAAAGCATTAGCTAAACGTGCTAAAGAAGCTAAAGAACAGGTTAAGATGGAACATAAATTGGAATTAGAAGATCAAGGTAATAAAAAAGATTCCAAAGCATCTCAAAATAAAAAAGACAAGTCTGTTAATAAACCATCTAAGGAAAAACCATCCAAGGATAAACCAGCAGGTGATGCACCTTCGAATGATAAACCATCTAATGATAAACCTTCAAATGATCAAGTAGAGTAAAATTTGAAATATAAGCAAATAGTAAGGGGGACTGTTGTGAATTGGCTTGAGGCGATAGGTCGCAATGTAATGGCCGGCTTATCGAATGTGGGTACTGCCATGCTACTTCTATGGCAGACCATAAAACAATTAAAAATGCTCAATGCATGGCATGTGCTACAACAGATGGCTCATCTTGGCGTAGACTCACTACCGATTATTAGTCTGACACTATTATTTGCAGGTGGTGTAATGACATTACAAATAACAGATGTGTTAATTACCTATGGTGCACAAGGTACGGTAGGCGGACTCATGGCCGTTGCGATGGGCCGTGAATTAGGACCTATTCTTGTAGGCGTTGTATTAGCAGGCCGTGTAGGGGCTGCCATTACGGCTGAAATTGGTACGATGAAGGTTACAGAGCAAATCGATGCATTACGCGTTATGGCTGTAAATCCAATCGGTTATCTCGTTGTACCTCGCGTTGTAGCCTGCATGATTATGGTACCAATCCTCGCATTTTATGGCGTTGTCATTGGTATTGCAGGTGGTTATTTTGTAGCTACTGCTATTAAGGGGTTAGCACCAGCCACCTATTTAGATTCGATACAAATGTTTTCAACCATTTCTGATTTTACATTAGGGTTAATTAAATCTAGTGTTTTTGGTGCTGTCATCGCTCTTGTAGGGTGCTATAAGGGAATGCATACCAAGATGGGGGCTGAAGCTGTTGGTTTCTCCACTACTAGTTCTGTAGTAACAAGTATTATCTTAGTATTTGTATTAAATTATTTTTTATCAACTCTACTCTTTTAATCGATTATCTCGAACGAGGGCTTTATGATTGAATTACGTGATGTGGTTGTAGCCTATGACACGCGTGTAATATTAGATTCTGTTAATCTGACCATTAAAGATGGGGAGACGCTTGTTATTTTGGGTGGTAGTGGTAGTGGTAAAAGTACGCTATTACGCTTGATTATAGGTTTACAACGCCCCACATCAGGCCAAATTATTGTTGATGGTGTAGATATTACTACATTATCTGAAGAAGAATTTAATAAGGTACGTCAAAAGATGGGCATGGTATTTCAATACTCCGCATTATTTGACTCTATGTCAGTGGGGGAGAATGTCGCCTTTGGACTAAGGGAACATACCAATCTGAGTGATGATAAAATTCAACATATTGTTGATGAGCGACTCGGTTGGGTTGGGTTGAGCGGATATGAGTCTTACATGCCTAATGAGTTATCTGGGGGGATGAAGAAAAGGGTTAGTCTTGCTCGGGCTATCGCTCTTGATCCGACGCTCATCTTGTACGATGAACCTTCGTCTGGTCTAGACCCCATTACATCGGGAACGATTAGCATGCTCATCCGAGGTATGCAAGAACGGTTGGGCTGTACATCTATCGTAGTAACTCATGATATGCAATCTGCTTTTTATGTGGCTGACAGAATTGCATTACTTGATAAGGGAAAATTTATAGAAGTATCTAAAACAGAGGATTTTAAAAACTCACCTAATCCTAAAGTACAACAATTTATTCATGGTGAGGCGGAGGCTATCGATATCGGAACAAGGAGAGACAGATAATGAAGTGGACGACGGAAGCTAAAGTAGGGGCTTTCACAATTGTAGGTGTTGTGTTGTTCGTGCTGGGCATCATATTTGTGGGGCGTATAGACGTATTTGCAAAACCTCAGATGACGATTACCGGTGATTTTGCTCAAGTTAATGGGTTGAAAAATGGTAATCAGGTTAAATTTTCTGGTGTCGCAATTGGTACGGTTTCTGATATTGAAATTACACCATCTGGTGTTTTGGTGAAGATGAAAGTCGATGATAAAACTCAAATACCAAGCGATTCAACATTTTCCTTAGGATCTGATGGATTCTTAGGGGATAAATTTATTCAAATTTCACCTGGTAAATCAACCGTATATTTACATGATGGTGATTCCGTTAAAGGTGAAGGGGTCGATGCGATGGATAAAGCCATGCAAAGTGCTCAAAAATTAATGGCTGGTACAGAACAAATGTTGCAATCCATTAATAATATTATTGGCGACCCTAAAACACAAGACGCATTAAAACATTCATTGCAATCTACGGCTGTCATGGCTGACAATGCGGTAGCGGTTACACAAAATATGGCAGATGTGACGGCTCAGCTAAATCAAGCGGCTCAACAATTTAATGCCGATGGTAATGCTGGTAATGACATGCGTGCTATCTTGACGAATATTAAACAAACTACGGATCGTGTTGATCACATGGCGCGTTCCATGGAAGGAACCGTAACGGATCCAAAAGCACAAGAAAATATTAAAGCAACATTGCATAATACGGAGCAAATTTCTGCTCGTGTCAATAAATTGTTAGGTGGCAAACCATATGCATCTGAAACCGTTAATGGTTCCTCTGAGGCTAATGGTTCTGAAAAAAAGTCATCTATTAAAGTAGAACCTTCTGTGGATTTACTTTATAATACAAATCAAGAAGAGGTCCGTATCAATGGTCGTGCTCGCGTTTACACAGATAAAGGCATGGGTGAATTTGGACTTTCTAATATTGGTGATGATACCGATTTTGATTTGAATGGCGGTAAATTTATCGCAAATAAATGGTTAGTACGCGGTGGTATTTTTGAAAGCAAGCTTGGATTTGGCATTGACTATAATCCACGTGGGTCTTTTGGCGTTTCTGCAGCTATGTATGATTTGAATCATCCTAAATATCGACTACGTTCTGATATACGCTTACATAATAATACGTACGGTGTTGTGCAAATGACACGCCCATTTGGTTCTTCAAATGGAGGCACCTACTTTGGTATTAAACAAGTCTTTTAAAACACATATCGTGTGGAGGTATACGTATGAATAAGAAGGCCTTTTCTTTAGCCATAATATTATCGATGGCTACAACAGGTGCATTCGCAAGTGACGTTGTTTCTACATCTGTCAATAATGGTGACAAACTCACAAAACTTCAAAAAGAAGCTATTCAATTAACTCAACAACAATTAGCTCAAAAAGCTTCTCAAGATGCACAACAATATGAAGTCGCATTGAACCTAAATGAAGATAGCACAGTTTCTCTTGCACTGGCTAATAACCGCACTGCAAAACAATCCTTGTGGGATTATCAAGCTGCAAAAGCCACAGTAAGTGCTACAGCAGCAGGAAAAAATCCTAATGTATCCTATGCATGGCAAGGCACTCGTAATCACGGTGCCAATACTATGACGGGGAGAACTGTTACTAGTAAGACTGGTCAACATAGCTTCACTATTAAGGCCCCTGTATTTAGCCCTGAGTTAGATGCTAATATTGATAAGTCTCGCTTTGCTCGTGAAGGTAGTGGTGCTGCTTATGAAGAAGCTTTACAACAAGCTAAATATGATGCTATCAATGGATACTACACATTGATTATGTATCGTAACAAGGTAGACGTAGCAAACCAAGCTGTTAAGGATTACCAAGGTCATGTGGATAATGTAAAGGCTCAATATAATGTAGGTCTTGTAGCTAATTCTGATGTATTGGCTGCGGATACTAATTTGGCTGACTCTCAAACAAACCTTGTAAAAGCGCAAAATGCAGCGAATTTAGCGGAAGCAAACTTGAATTTGGTGATTGCATACCCAACACAAACGTCTATTACAACAGCAGAACATGATTTGCAATACAAACCATATGCTGTTACATTAGAACAAGCAAAAGCGTATGCTATGCTTCATCGTTCTGCTCTTGTACAATCTGCGATGGCTGTAAAACAAGCTGAAGAGGGTTTAAAAGCTGAGAAAGCTGGCTATTTACCAACAGTAGGTGTCGAAGCTGGCCGTGGCTATGCTGATCCAGATGGCTACTTTGGTACAAGCAGTAAATCTTGGCATATTGGCGCATCCGCTACATGGAGTTTGTGGGATGGAGGCCAAACACAAAATAAAATTAAGGTTGCTCAAGATACATTAGAAAAGGCTAAGGAAGCTAATTTAGCGGCTGTTGATAAGGTAAATCTTGCTGTGCAACAAGCATACCTTAACTTGCGTTCTGCAGAACAAACAATTCAAAGTACACAAACTGCTGTTAAACAGGGACAAGAAAACTTCCGGATTGCAACGCTTCGTTACCGTGCTGGGGTAGGTACCAACTTAGATGTGCTTGATGCGGAAACTAAATTAACAGAATCTCGCAATAATTATGTAGATGCTTTATATAATTACAATGTAAGTATTTCTG